>JAEEGL013944396.1_pt1 | contig 63468 bp, 49 predicted proteins | sample 9134231 | NCBI WGS metagenome assembly JAEEGL01 (sample SAMN16246548, study PRJNA631951) | gut metagenome | biome: gut microbiome; feature: rumen; material: fiber-attached | host: Bos | place: Iran: Karaj | collected 2018-10
GCCACACTATCTAACCGTGAACCGGGATAAACCAATAACGTATTGTTTATTGTCTCCGCTTCGGCCTGTTCACGGTCCTGATTAGAAATAAGAATTAAACCCAAACCGTCTACTTCTTGGGCTAAAAGAATATTGTTGATTTTTTCCGTTTGCAACACACCCAAAGAACTTAACACAATAATATAATCCACTTTCTTTTCTTTGAGCATCGTGGCCATTTCCTGCGCCGTTTGCACCGGGTCTAACACGCTCAACCCCGGCAAACGCACGTCTTTCCCATGCGTCTGTGGCAGATTAACTAAGCCAAAGATCCCTATTTTGAAACCATCAATCGTACGGATTTGGTAATCATGCAAAGGCCACGGAATGGTATTTTCCAACCTCAAGTTCGCCGCTACAAACGGAAAAGGAAGCTGACGCATAATTTGACGAGCAACCTGCCAGCCGTAATTAAAGTCAGCCGGGCTGAGCGTGGCAGCCGTATAAGGAATCTCTTTGAGAAAAGGAACCATAAAAAGCCCTTTGGTAAAGGGGCCTTCTGCGGCCGCGCCGAACCAGTTTCCTCCGTCAAAGAGCAAATAAGGTTCTTGCAACCCTTGTACAAAATTTTTCAAAATGGCGTATCCGCCCACTTCGCGGTCATTAAGACGCGGCTCCGGGCGGGAAGCATAAAAACCGAGTGCATCAGCCGTGAAATACACATCTACATGCTGAAGCTTTTCATTCCCGCATGCAGTCACGGCCAATACACTCAAAAAGCAACTAAAACAAGACAACCATTTACGCATCAGATTTGGCGAATTCTCCCCGTTTGCGGCGCTTTCGTATTTCCTTCCCGCACGGCATCTTCCACTAAAACGCGCAAGGTTTTGTTCCCTATTTTCCGTTTTTTATCGTCGCCGATTTTTTTAAACAAAAACCCTTCACTGCCACCGTAAGCAATATGGGAATTAGTCACAACGGTATACATTTTACGGTTTTCTAACGGTTTTCCGTTATGCAGAATAGAAATATCTCGAATTCGCCCTTTTTTATCGGTTTTATAGGTAATGTCCAACCCGGCGTATGTGAACAAACTGCGCGGTGCAAAACCCGTTTTAATAAAGCGTTTCAGGAACCGCCCGTCTACTGTTACCGCCACGATTTCATTATCAAAAGGATGTAGTTCCACCAAATCACGCCGAGACGTTGGTCCTTGGCGCAAAGTAACACGTGTGCCACCGTTATTGTGAATGGCAATCGGTGCACCGCTGTATGCTTGCATCAAATCGGCCACCCAATCGTTAAGCGGAGAATCTAACCGGTCTTTCACGGTGGGATTCTTTTCCAAGGTTTCTTTTGTTTCGCCTACGATTTCATCGATGCCGGGTTCACGCAAATCATCTACAAATTTTTTAATTTCTTTATCTTCCCCGGTCTGAGCGATGATTAACGGGATTAATTCCGAACGAGAAGACACCACTTTCCCCGTTTTATCATCCGTTTCCACGGTTACTTTGCTGACGTTTTTCAGATAGCTGCCACTCTCCACAAACAACACGCCATTCTCTCGGCGGTTTTGAATAATCTGGTGTGCATGCCCACCCAAAACAACGTGTACACGTCCTCCAAATTTTTTGGCAATTTCCAACGTGTAAGGTTGCTGTCCGTGTTTTTCATCTGCAATCGAATCATGTACCAACACTACTACAAAGTGTGGATGTTGTTTTTCAACTTCGTTTAATGCTTTCTCCAGCGCATCAAACGGCTTGGTAAAATAATACTCATCCGCCGGGTTGGTGGGAGTACGATTGGCTAACCCGATAACAGCTACTTTTATCCCATCTACATCATAAATCTGATAGGGGCTAATGTGCGGCGGATATTGCATAGAATCTTTCTTGAGGAAATTCGCTGCTAAAACCGGGAAATTCAACTGCCCGATTAACGGCGCAAACCCCGCGCTTTTGAAATCGAACTCATGATTCCCCACCGTGGTGGCGTCATACCCCATCTTATTCATAATGGTAGCGGCTTTAAATCCTTTCGAATAGCGGGTTTCCGCTGTGCCGTTGGCAAAATCTCCGCTGTCCAGAAGCAAATATTTTTCCGGACCTTTCTCCATTACAGCAGCCAAAGCGGCATATCCGCCCTGTCCTTTGTGCGGATAGAAAAAACCATGTACATCACTGGTGTGGTAAATAGTAGTCGTTTTGGCGCTCAACAAAACCGGCAAAACGAGCAGTGCGGCCAATAACAATCTGTTCTTCCTCATATACTCTCCTTTGCGAAAGCTGTTGAATTACGGTGCAACATGTGTCTTTGCCATTCTGGAAAATGGCGAAATTTCACGCAGCCGCTCAATAATCGGCGGCAACTCTTTAAGCACTAAACGAACTTCTTCCGAGGTGGTTTGATCGGAAAGAGAAAAGCGAACCGATCCGTGGGCAAATTGGAAAGGCACTTTCATCGCCCGTAATACATGGGAAGGTTCCAAAGAACCCGATGTACATGCCGAACCCGAAGAAGCACAAATACCGAAATCATTTAAAAACATCAAAATAGATTCCCCTTCAATATAGCCAAAGCTGATGTTCGTAGTATTAGGAACACGGTGTTCCGGGTCTCCGTTTACTTTGACATCCGGAATCGTTTTCAAAATACCTTGTTCCAGTTCATCGCGCAGCGCAGCTACTTTCTGCATTGTTCCGCCGGAAAGCCGTTTTTGCGCCAGCTCGGCCGCTTTTCCGATTCCCACAATATAAGGAACATTTTCCGTCCCGGCACGGCGGTGTTTTTCTTGGTGTCCTCCCATTAAATAGGGCAAGAAACGCGTTCCGCGTTTTACATATAAAACGCCGATCCCTTTCGGGCCGTGGAATTTATGGGCAGAAAGCGAAAGCATATCCACCCCGGCAGCTTGCACATCCACCGGAATTTTCCCCACCGCTTGTACAGCATCTGTATGGAAAACAGCTCCGTATTCATGCGCAATTTTTGAAATTTCTTGTATTGGGAAAATTGTTCCGGTTTCACTATTGGCCCACATTACAGATACAACGGCGGTTTGTGTATCTATCAAACGTTTGAATTGCTCCATATTAAAACGCCCTTGTTCATCCACCCCGATATAGTCGACACGGTATCCTTGCGATTCCAAAAACTTAAACGGTTCAAGTACCGCCGGATGCTCCACTGCGGACGTGATGATATGTTTTTTGGCACGATTCGCACGCACCGCCGAAAAAATAGCAGTATTATCACTTTCCGAGGCACAGGAAGTAAAAATAATTTCATCGTCGTATTGGGCATGAATTAACTGCGCCACCTGCCGGCGGGCCGCATCAATAACGTGGCGATTTTCTCCGCCAAAACTATGTATACTGGAAGCGTTACCATATTTTTCGGAAAAATAAGGCAACATGGCTTCTACTACTTCGGGTGCACACTGCGTGGTAGCGTTATTATCTAAATAAACCACTTTTTTCATGTTAGGCCTGCTCCACCGTTAATTCTTTTGAAATACGGTCTTGAAGAACTTTTTCAATAAAATTTTTAAGCGTTCCCTGTGCACCGGCGCAACCGCTACACATACCGATCAAGCGTACCTTTACCGTATTTCCGACAAGGTCCACCAATTCTACGGACCCGCCGTCCATATTGAGTTTCGGGCGAATGTCTTCTTCCAACACTTGTTCAATTTTTCTGATTTTTTCTACCAACGTCATTTCTTCATATTTCTTAGAGGCGGGTGTTTCAATCGCGCAAGATCCGTTCACTTTATCCAAAATCTTTTGAATTTCTCCTTTACATCTCCCGCAAGCACCACCGGCTTTGGTAAAGTGGGTCACATCCTCTACGGTAGTTAAATGATTGGTACGAATGGCTTTAATAATAGCTTCTTCGGACACATTAAAACAATGACAGACAATTTTTTCGGCTTCTTGCTCAAACACCACAGGTTTTCCGCCGTTTCGGTAACTTTGCACCGCCGCTTCCAGCGCTTCCATTCCCATAACGGAACAATGCATTTTTTCGGTCGGCAAACTCCCCAGGGCATTCGCAATATCTTGATTGGTAATTTTAGAGGCCTCTGCAATCGTTTTACCCTTCACCATCTCCGTTAAAATAGAAGAAGAGGCAATCGCACTTGCGCAGCCAAATGTTTCGAATTTGGCATCTTCAATCACATCTGTCTCTTTGTTTACCTTAATTGTCAAACGCAATGCATCCCCGCACACCAAACTACCTACTTGGCCGGTACCGTCCGCATTGGGGATAACCCCCACATTGCGCGGATGTTTAAAATGATCCATTACTTTATCTGTATAATCCCACATGGAATGCCCCCTACTTATTATTAATTATATTATATCATTATTCCAAGCCGCCTACTGTGCCCCCGGGGTTTATTTTGCTACAATATTTTTATGGATTTAAAGCGCGTATACATCTTTGTTAATAAAGAACATAATCAACCCTTGGCACAACAAGCGGCTGATTTTTTGCGCGCACATCAAATAAAGGTTGATTTTTTAAATTCACCCGAGGAGCTCTCCTCGGCGGATATGTTGCTAAGTTTTGGCGGGGACGGCACCCTATTACAATGTGCCCGACAGGCAGCCCCCAAACAGATTCCCGTATTCGGCATCAATTGCGGAACGCTGGGATTTTTGGCTTCTTGTGAAAAAGAGGCCGTAATATCCTCGTTAGAGCAAGTACTGAAAGGAGCTTTTACCCTCCATACGCGTTCCTTATTACAAGCCCACGTGACGCAACCGCAACAAGAAGCACAAGATTTCCTTGCTTTTAACGATTGTGTCCTACACGCCGCCACGCCGCGCGCTTTTATTTTACAGGCCCAATGGAATCAAACCCAAATGCCTTCTTATTACGGAGATGGCGTAGTGGTATCCACCCCCACCGGTTCCACCGCTTATTCCTTAGCGGCCGGCGGACCGATTGTGGAACCTTCCGTGGACGTGTTGGTAGTCACGCCGATTTGTCCGCATTCACTTCATCAACGGCCAATCGTTCTACCTGCCAACGGAACGTTAACGCTTACCCCTTCTCTCAAATATAAAGAAGATACCGTTTTACTTAGCTTGGATGGGCAAACACACTTGTCCTTGTCGGCGGGCGGACAAGTAGAAATCAGCCGTAGCACTCATACCGTAGAGTTGGTAGGGTTGCCGGGCCGCGATTTTTTTACCAATTTACACCGTAAACTTAGCTGGGGAAATCTAGAATGTTAAAGGAATTGTGCGTACAGAATTTTGCCATTATTTCGGATATTTCCCTTTCTTTTGCTTCGGGTCTTAATGTCTTTTCCGGTGAAACGGGTGCCGGGAAATCCATTGTAATAGAAGCCCTGGGTTTTGCACTGGGCGCACGAGGCGATACTTCCCTTATCAAAGACGGAACGGAAAAAATGTCCGTTGTGGCTACTTTTACAAGCGCAGATCTCCCGCAAGAAATTCGCGCACAATATCAGCTCACAGCCGATGTTTTTACTGTCAAACGTGAATTGGACCGCAAAGGGAAAAACAAAGCGTATATAGACGGCCGCATCACTACCATCGCCACTTTAGCCCAAATCGGTCGTTACTTGGTGGATTTTCACGGTCAGCACGAACACCAAAGTTTGTTGCACGCTTCCGTCCATCTGGCTTTACTCGACAAGTTTGCCAAAAATGATGCGTTAACACAACAAGTCAACCATGCTTATCAACACGTTCAAACCCTGGAAAAAAAATTGGAAGCGGCCCGTCTCAGCGCGCAAGAAAAAGAACGTTTATTGGATATGAGCCAATATCAATTGGACGAAATCGAACGCGTGAACCCCACCGCTAACGAAGATTTACAGTTGGAGCAAGAGCTTCCAAAACTCAAGCATGCCGGTCGCCTTTTGGAAAGTGCGGCCGCGGCCTACAATGAACTTTACAGCGCAGAAGATTCCGCTACTGCCCGCGTATCGCGTGCCGCAAAAGAAGTAACCGCCATGGCTGAATTGGACGAAAACATCGCAGAATTGTCGGAAAATTTAAATACTACGTTGCTTACGTTGGAAGATATTGCCTCCTCTTTGGGGGATTACAAAGATAGCATTTCAATTGAGCCGGATGCACTGGACAAGATGCTCGAGCGTCATGAGAAAATCAAACGGCTTAAAGCCAAATACGGCCCGGAAATTACAGATGTGTTACACACAGCCGAACAATTAAAAGAGCGCATTGAAAATTTAAAACATGCCGAAGAGCACGAGCAAGATTTACAAAATGAATTAGGAAAAGCAAAAAAAGAGTTATTAACCCTTTCCCAACAATTGCATGACAAACGGTTTGCGGCAGCCGAAAAATTATCTGCACGCATTACCCAACAAATCAAACCGTTGGGGTTTCAGCAAGTACGTTTTTCTACCGCAGTGGAAATGGATGAAGAAAACATCACCGCCACTGGGGCAGACCGCGTTGAATTTCTATTTTCCCCCAACCCGGGGCAAGCATTACGTCCGCTTCAGCACATTGCATCCGGCGGGGAGATATCCCGTGTGATGTTGGGTTTAAAAACAGTATTGGCTTCAACGGTGCCTGTAATGGTGTTTGATGAAGTAGACGCCGGAATCGGTGGCGAAACGGGCTGGCTGGTAGGTGAAAAATTACATAATTGTGCCCAAGGCCGCCAAGTGCTGTGCATTACCCATTTGGCGCAAGTAGCTGCCCAAGCGGACCATAATTTTGTGGTTTCTAAAACCGTCCGCAACCACCAAACGCATGTTTCCATCCAACCTCTTCACAAGGAACAATTGCCGGAAGAAATTTCCAGGATGTTGGGTGGCGGAAAAGACACACACAGCGCCGCTTTTGAACACGCCAAAGAACTACTGCAAAAAGCCGGGCGTTAGTGTTCCATTCTTGGCTTTCTTTTGATACAATATGTGGGAGGGAAATCCCCACATATTAAAAAAGGAGAAAATTATGTCTAATTGTTGCAAATACGCCAAATGGTGGCCGCACAACTGGTTGTGCTTAAAAGGGCTGTCGATTTTTTTCACCGTCCTATTTTATATTGCACTTGCCTTCGCTATTTTTATGCTCTGGCAAATTGTCCCGCTTTTTTTCAACCCTATGTTTCCTAAAGGAAACGTATTTATCTTGTTATCCATCTACGTGCTTGGAAGCGTTGCTACTGCTCTCTATTTTTTGGCTCTTGCCAAAATCTTGAAAGCTTTGTGCAAGATTAAACACGCCGTTGCGCCTTGTTGCTGTGGTCAAGAAACCAAAGCAGAAAAAGCTCCGGCAACAACAGAAGAAAAATCTAACTAATTATAAAACGGTGCGCCCGCATGGGGTGCACCGTTTTTTGATGAGGGTACCATGAAAAAAAGTATCGGATTGATTTTTGTTTTTTTTCTAACTGCGTTCTTACATGCAGAAACAATCAAAATGAAAGACGGGTCCCTCATCAGCGGCTCCATTCTCTCTCAAACCCAATACACTCTTAATTTAGCTACATCTTACGGGAATGTTACCCTCAACCAACGTGAAATTGACCAGATTTTGCCGGACAAACACCGCATTGTTCTTTCGGGCGGAACCCAACTAATCGGGGTGATAACCGATTTGGACGAATTTAACCTTAAACTGCAAACCGATGACGGAACGATTGTCAATATTGACATGCCTCAAATCGTTTCCATTGAGGCCTACGATTACGACCGCGGAGCCGATGCTCAAAAAGAATTTGTGGAAAAGACACAACAACAGCAAGCCGCGCAAATAGCGGCCGCCCAAACACTCGCTCAGGGAACCGTCCAAGCGGAGGGAGGACTTACCTTTGACTCCGATATTAACCAAGTATTCGATTCCAAAAATGCCACCGTCGTCAACGGTACTGTGGTAACCCCCAATGCACAAGCCAAGCAGCCCTCTGTGAAATTTTTGACGGAGGAAGAGGCATTTGTAAAGGGAGAACCTACGCAAGATTCTTACACGCAGGCGCAGAAAAAAGAACTGTTGGAACAAAATTCCGCCAAAAATAAAAGCACTAAAACATTGCCGAATGAAAAAGAATTCTCGAAGTACTTTGCGTTACAAATAGGGATACGCCCTACCGATTTAAAACTAGATAATTCCAACCGCGGCAACTATTGGACGACTGATGATAACGCGATTGATGTGAGCGGAACCGGCGTGGCCGTCTCCGGTAAATTTTTATGGCGTTTAGGGGGCAGCAATTTATGGGTGGGCCCTGTCTTGGGTATCTCCAATATCCCCAATGCCTCTTTTGAAGATAAAGATAGTGCTGTACAGGATGATCCTACCCACTATCCGGATCCTACCGCCAAAACAAGCGGCCGGATATTGGAATTGGGCGGTAGTGCACACTATTACATAAATCCGAAAAGCCGCTTCGCTTTTTATATCGTGGGGACAGCCGGATTGGAAATGCTGCAACTAAATTACCGCGGAGAATTGCAAAGCCATTCCATGTCTTCTAACGGTTTCTTTGCCGGAGGTGGACTTGGTATAGAAACTTGGGTGGATGACCTCATGATAGGACTAGAAGCCCGTGAAATATATGCCAAGCGCAGTAACCGCCTGTCCGGCTCCGGTGCTACCAATCTGGTTGTACAACTGCAAACCAGTTGGAAATTCTAATGAAAATTCTTTTGTTGCCTAACGCATTCAAAGGATCGCTAAGTGCGCTTAAAGCGGGCAAATTACTTGAGCAAACGCTAAAGCAGCATCATACCGTTCGTCTGTTTCCCTTATCGGATGGCGGAGATGGTTTTTTAGATTTTTTTCAAATACTTGACCCCCGCGCAAAACGCATTTACACAACCGCAAAAAATGCTTTTTTAAAAAATGTGCGCACTTCTTTTTTGTTACTATCCGACAAAAAAACGGCCGTCATAGAAACAGCCCATATTTGCGGACTGGGGCAAACCCCTCGAAAAGAACTTGATCCGTTGAATGCCTCTTCCTACGGGGTCGGACAAGTCATCCTCAAAGCCGTCCAAAAAGGTGCCCGCCACATTTACGTGGGACTGGGCGGCGTGGCCTGCAATGACGGTGGTGCCGGTATGGTAAATGCTTGCGGAGGGCAACTGCTTGATAAAAAAAACCGGCCGCTCGCGTTAGGAGCCCTTCCGTTGCTACAACTGGCCCGTCTGGACTTATCTCCTTTACGAAGCAAATTTAAGGGAATAAAAATTATCGGGGTGGCCGATGTTACCAATTCGTTACTGGGGCCCAAGAGTTCGGCAAAAGTGTTCGGCCCGCAAAAAGGAGCAACACCTACTGAGGTAAAATTGCTGGATAAAGCCATGGCCCGCTGGGCACGAGCAATTCGCCGTGCTACCGGTAAAAACATATCTTCTATTCCCAGCACAGCTGCCGCAGGAGCCATCGGTGCCGGACTACACGGTTGTTTCCAATCACATTTGCTGTTAGGGGCCGATTTTTTGACAAAAAAATTGCCCTTGGAAAAACAAATCCGTTGGGCTGATTTGATAATTACTTGCGAAGGTAAATTGGACGAACAAACCTTCTACGGAAAAGCCCCCCTTGCAGTTTTAAAAACCGCTCGGAAATACAAGAAAAAAACATTGTTTATTTGTGGGCAGTGTGCTTTACGCCCCGGTAAAAAATATCCGTTTTTCCCTTCCGCCCTTGTTGTACTGGCGGACTTTGCCCCTACTTTAAAAGAAGCCCAACAACACGCTTGTGTCTACCTAAAGCGTATTGCTAAAAATATTTAAAGGATTTGTAATAATTCTTCCGGGCAGTCAATCAAATAATCCGGGTGAAAGCTTGCCAACAACTCCCGGGGACGAAACCCCCACGTTACCGCGCAACTGCGCACCCCTGCGTTATGCGCCGTCTGCATATCCACATCCGAATCTCCTACATACAAACACTGGGCTTTTTCTTCTCCGGTGGCATGCAAGATATCGTATACAATTGCGGGGTCCGGCTTTACGGCCACTCCTTCTCGTTGCCCCAATACGGCCGCAAACGAAATTTGCGGAAAAAAATGTGCAATTATTTTTTCGGTTGCTGTTTGATACTTATTGGAAGCCACCGCTATTTTTATTCGTTGTGTTTGCAAAGCAAGGAGAGTTGCTTCTATTCCCGGATAGATCGTCGTTTTATCTGTAAGATGTTCATCATAATACGCAAAAAATGAATTACGTACCGCCGTAATGATTGATGAGGATCGGGCGCTTTGCGGCAAAGCACGTTCCACCAATTTACGGACTCCGTTACCCACAAACTGCAAACATTGTTCCTGACTGCATAAAGGGAACCGATGCATACGCAACGCATAATTAACAGCACAAGTTAAGTCCGCAATTGTATTTAAAAGCGTACCGTCTAAATCAAAAACGACAAGCATGTTTATTCCACCGTAACGCTCTTGGCTAAGTGACGAGGATGGTCGATATCGCACCCCAAACGTTTGGCAATCCAGTACGCCAAAAATTGAAGAGGAACTATATCCAACACAGGTTGTAGCAAGTCGGAAGTTTTGGGAACGATAATAATTTTGTCCACAAAATTTTTGAGCGGTTTCACGCCTGCTTTCGTAGTAATGGCCACCACAAAAGCCCCACGGGCACGACATTCTTGGCAAGCAGAAACCATTTTATCAAACAAGCCGTCTGCCGGCATCAACATAAAAACGGGGGTCCCTTTATCTATCACGGAAATCGGGCCGTGTTTAATTTCTCCGGCGGCAAATCCTTCCGCGCTTTTATAAGAAACTTCTTTCAACTTGAGCGCTCCTTCCAATGCTATCGGAAAGTTCACATGTCGCCCCAAAAAGATAAAACGGTCCGCTTTATAAATCTTGCGTGTCAAATGGCGTACTTCGTACTCCAATTTGACCGCCTCATTCATGGCCTTTGGTAACATCAACAGTTCCTTGTAGGATTTCTCAAAAACAGCTTTGCTGATATTCCCGTTGGCCTGTCCCAAAAACATAGCCATGGCATAGAGTGCTGTTATCTGGCTGGTAAACGTTTTGGTAGAAGCTACGCTGATTTCCGGCCCACAATGCGTATAAAAAACCCCGTCGCATAAACGTGTCAAAGAAGACCCACGTACATTACAAATAGCCAACGTACGGAATCCGGCCTCTTTTGCTTTTTGCACCGCACCCAACGTATCCGCTGTTTCACCCGATTGGCTCACTGCAATTGCCAACGCATCCTTCACGGGTACAAGCGCACGGTATTTATATTCACTGGCCAAATCGACATTTGCCACGATTCCGGCAAGTTGTTCCAAATAATATTTCCCCACCAATGCCGCGTGATAGGCCGAACCACAAGCGATAATATGCACCGTACGCAATTTGCGAATCGCAGCCGTGTCTAATCCCAACACTTTGCTGAAATCCATACGTGCGGTACGCAACGTATCTTCCAGTGCTTGCGGCTGGTCATAAATTTCTTTAAGCAGGAAATGACGGTATCCGCCCTTCTCGGCTGTTTTCTGATCCCAATCTATTTTAACTGCTTTCCGTTTTTGCACGGAACCGTTGGCATTTAAAATTTTAGCTCCGCTGGATTTAATCACGGCAATCTCGCCGTCCTCTACAAACAATACTTTGTTCGTGTGGGCTAAAAAAGCCGGGACGTCAGAGGCCAAATAATTTTCGTCCTTCCCCAATCCCACCACCATCGGGTTTTGGATTTTTGTCCCTGCAAGCAAGTAAGGCGTACGTGCCCACATGACATAATAAGCAAAAGCGCCGCTTAGCGAACTATTTGTTTTGGAAATAGCTTTAATAAGACGTTCTTCGTCATCGGCTGCACGCACGTGCAACAAATTTTCTTCAATAAGATGGGCAATTACTTCCGTATCTGTTTCGCTGGAAAATTTATGCCCATAAGATTCTAACTTTTCACGTAAGGAAAGGTAATTTTCGATGATCCCGTTGTGAACAACCACCAAATCACCGGTGCAATCTGTGTGCGGGTGAGAATTTTCTTCACTCGGTTTGCCGTGCGTAGCCCAACGCGTGTGCCCCATACCGGTCATTCCTTGCGGATTGGCTTGCAAAACGGCTTTTTCCAGCTCTTCCACTTTCCCGACAGAACGAACGGTTACAATTTGGCCGGCCTGTAAGATAGAAACCCCCGCCGAATCATATCCGCGGTATTCCAATCGTTTCAGCCCCTCCATCAAAAAAGGAACACAATTTTTTTTGCCGGTGTAACCGATAATTCCGCACATAAAATATCCTTATAAAAGATCTTTCATTTCTTCTACTGCTTGCGGCAAGCCCGCAAACAAAGAGCGCGTAATAATGGCAAAACCGATATTCATGCACCGCATTCCACCAATATCCGCCACTGCCAGTACGTTCAAATAATCCAATCCGTGGCCGGCATGTACTTCAAGCCCCAACTCCTTAGCCAACAACGCGGCTAAACTAAGTTCCTGCAATCGTCTTTGCGCTTGTTTGGGGGAAGTTGCCTCGCTGTAATCGCGCGTACACAATTCTACAATATCTGCCCCGAGCCGAGCTGCCATACGCACTTCATCCGCCACCGGGCTGATAAATAAACTGACTAAAATTCCTTTTTTGTGCAACCGCTCTACCATTTGAGCAATGCGTTTTTGTACCGCAGGGGTAAAATTAAGCCCGCCCATGGTGGTTACCTCACCGGGTTGTTCCGGCACAATGCACACAGAATACGGTTTGTATTTTAAAGCGATTTTTTCGGCTTCCGGTGTGTAAGAACATTCCAAATGCACTTTTTTGGGGAAATATTTGCATAACAAAGCCACATCTTTGGTTTGAATATGGCGTCCGTCCTTACGCCAGTGTACCACGATATAATCCGCCCCAGCCGATAAACAAATGGCCGCAGCATCTACCGGATCCGGAAATGCAGCCCGACGTGCTTGGCGCAATGTTGCAACATGGTCAATATTTACCCCTAATTGTACCTTCATTTGCATACCTCCGTTTTGTGTGCGTACAAAGTTTCTACCTCTTGCATAACGCGGTCCACCATTGTTTCTTCTTGTCCTTCCACTAAAATGCGCAATTTGGGTTCCGTTCCGCTATAGCGGACAACTACCCGGCCTTTGCCTTTCATAGATTTTTCAATATCCGCAACGGCCGGTAAAAACCCATCCAATGTTTCCAAGGGAGGTTTGGAAGAAACTGTAATGGCCTTTAGCTTACAAGGATATTTTTGCCATTGGTCGCGAAACCAACTGACCGGCAATCCCAATTTTTTAACAAATTGCAAAAACTGTAAAGCCGACAAGACACCGTCCCCGGTGTTGGCAAAACGCGGGAAAATAATATGACCGGAAGTTTCCCCGCCAATAGAAAGATTCCCTTTTTCCAATGCTTCGGCTACGTATTTATCCCCCACCGTAGTGAGTTCCACCTCTATTCCGTTTTCTTTTAAGTAATTAATACAACCCAGGTTGGCCATGATGGTCAATACTGCTTTGTTGTGATTTAAAAGGCCTTCTTTCTTCATACACAACGCGGAAGAAGCAATGATATTATCCCCATCTAATTGACGACCCTTTTCGTCCGAAGCAATCACACGGTCGGCATCTCCGTCAAAGCTAAACCCGATAAAAGCACCTTCTTTTACCGTTAATTGTTGCATAAATTCCGTATGCAATGCTCCGACGTTTTTATTAATATTGGTTCCGTCCGGCTTGGCGGCTGTCACGGTAACATCCATACCTAATCCCGCAAATACATTTGCCGCCACTTTATAACTGGCTCCGTTGGCGCAATCCAACACAACTTTTGTCCCTTTCAACCACTTTTTATCAACGGTGGACATTAAAAACGCCTCGTATTCACGCACCAACTTTTCTTGTACTTGCAACGTACCCACGGGTGCCGGGAGTGTTGTCAATTTTTCAATTGTTTCTTCAATAGAATTCTCTAAATCTTCCGGCAGCTTTGCGCCATGATTGGTAAAAAATTTAATACCGTTAAATTCGGCTGGATTATGACTGGCCGATATTACAATTCCGCACAAACTGCCTGTCTTTTTAACTAAATACGCCACGGCAGGGGTCGGAGCAATACCCACACTAATCACATTGACACCGCTGGCTCGAATTCCTTTTTCCAATGCGTCAAAAATAGATGGCCCCGAAATACGGGAATCCTGCGCAATGATCACTTGAGGTTTTAAATGCGCATCTTTCGCGTACTCTTGCAACCGCAGCAAAGCAGCATATCCCAATTTACCGATAAAATCGCTTACCAACGGGAATTCCCCCGCCACGGCACGAATGCCGTCTGTTCCAAAATATTTTCCCATAATATGTCCTCGATGCAGGATGTCACACGCTCCTATAAGGAAGCTCCTCCGAATAAATCCGTTTGCTGTATTTCCGGTTGGGGATTTTTTGCTTCCTCTTTTTTGGGTGCAGCCGGTTGTTCCGGCTCTTTTTGTTTTGTTTTTTCTTCGGCCGGTTTTAATCCTAAAATTACATCAATTTCATCGGCTTCCACCACTTCTTTTTCCAATAAAACCGCCACTAATTTATCAAATGCACTACGGTTGGCGGTAATAATTTCTTTGGCACGTGCGTAAGAAGTGCGGATTAAAGACATGATCTCTTCGTCGATAGCTTTGGCCAATTCCTGTGAATATGTCGTATGGCGCGATAGATCCCGCCCCAAAAATACTTCACCTTCTTCACTGCTTGGCAATGAAATGGGACCCAATTTTTCGCTCATTCCCAGTTCCATAATCATTTTGCGGGCGTAGGCCATCGTTTTGTTTAAATCGTCACTGGCACCGGAAGTAATTTCTCCAAACACAATTTCTTCCGCAGCGCGACCTCCCAGCAAAATACACAATTTATCTTTAAATTCCGATTTACTGGTTAAAAATTTATCTTCTTCCGGCAATTGCAGTGTATACCCCAATGCTTGCCCTCGCGGGATGATGGACACTTTATGCACCGGGTCCGAATGATTTGTCATACGGGCAACTACGGTGTGGCCCACCTCATGCGCGGCAATAATTTGCAATTCCTTTTTGGAGATAATGCGGGATTTTTTCTGCGGACCGGCAATCACACGTTCGATTGCTTCATCCATGTCGGTCGTTTCGACGGATTCTTTATCGGCGCGGGCCGCCAAAATAGCCGCTTCGTTTACCACGTTGGCCAAATCGGCTCCCACAAAACCGGGCGTTGCTTTGGCTATTGTGGACAGATCCACATTGTCCGCCAATTTCACTTTTTTGGCGTGCACTTTCAAAATTTCTTCGCGCCCTTTCAAATCCGGTGCCGGCACGGAAACGTGACGGTCAAAACGGCCGGGGCGGATTAATGCCGGGTCCAACACATCCGGGCGGTTGGTGGAAGCCATTAAGATAATACCTTGCTTACTCTCAAAACCGTCCAATTCGATTAGCAGTTGGTTGAGCGTTTGTTCGCGTTCGTCGTGTCCTCCGCCAATACCGGCAAAACGACGGCGCCCCACCGCATCCAATTCGTCAATAAAAATAATGGCCGGGGCATTTTTCTTAGCTTGGTCGAACAAATCACGTACACGGGCCGCGCCCACACCTACAAACATTTCCACAAATTCAGAAGCGGAAGCGGAGAAGAAAGCCACGCCAGCTTCTCCGGCTACGGCTTTCGCTAACAACGTTTTCCCTGTGCCGGGAGCTCCGTAAAGCAAAACGCCCTTGGGTAGTTTTCCCCCCAGTTTTTGGAATTTTTTAGGATTTTTTAAAAATTTAATAATGTCCTGCAATTCTTCTTTCGCTTCGTCACAACCGGCCACATCTTTAAATGTAACTGTTTGTTGGGAAGGGTCCTGCATTTTGGCTTTGGAACGAGCAAAATTCATGGCACTCTTGCCGTCGCTGCGTTGCGGACGCAAGAAGATAAACCACCACAATCCCACCAATAACACAATCCACAACACGTTAAACAAAATATTGCCAATCCAGCTGTTATCTTTTTCCGCGCGAAACTTAACATGCGCAGCCGATAATTCTTTTACCAACTCCGGGTCGTCCATCCGCACGGTTTTAAACGGGGCCAGTTTCCCATCAGTATTTTTATATAAGCCGGAAATAGTTTCCGTGGCGATTGTCAAATCTGACACTTCCGCTGCCGCTACTTTCTGCTTAAATTCAGAGTAATCCAACTCCGTCGTTTTCTGACCGGGACGGTTAAACAACAAAACCGCTGCTACAAATACGATAATCCACCCGGCAATCTGCCCGAAGGATACAATTCTGCGGTTATTAGGACGTTTATTATTCTTCATTATTTCTTAAATACCCCTATATACGGTAAATTACGGTAAAGTTCGTTGTAATCCAACCCGTAACCGATAACAAATTCATTTTCTACCTGGAATCCGATGTATTTCGGATGGATAGGTGCTTTGCGGTTGGCCGGCTTGTCCAACAGACAGCAAATCTCAATGCTAGCTGCACCGCGGTTTTTCAAATTTCCCATCAGATATTCCAACGTTAACCCGGTGTCCACAATATCTTCCACCACCACTACATGGCGGTCTTTGATGCTTTGGTGCAAGTCAAGCATCGTACGCACTTGCCCGGTGCTGGTCGTACCGGAGTACGAAGACAAACACATAAAATCCATATTGCAATCGATGCTAATTTGTTTCATCAAATCGGAATAGAACAAAATACAACCGCGCAAAATACCCACAAATAAAGGCGTTTTCCCTTTATAATCAAAGGAAATTTGACGTCCCAACTCCGCGATGCGGTCCGTCAGTTGTTTTTCTGAAAATAAGACACGTTCCAAAACAGGTGTTTCCGGCATAACCCCTCCTATTGGTATATACAAATAGGATACCTTTTTTTAGCTGTAATTGGAAGAGGAAACGCAGGCGCCCCCGTTCGGGTGTGATCCTACTCCCCGCCACTCTAGGTCCTTGGACCTAAATCTCAATAGGTCTTTGGACCCTGGCAATTTACTTGTCTTTTCTATATGCTAATTATATAAGGGGGATATTTTATGCTAAAAAAACGATTTTTACCAATTTCACTCCTTGCATTTTGTTTACTTACACAAACCAATGCATGGGCGATTTCAATACCGATGTTAGAACGCAAAGCAGCAATCGCCCAAACCAATGAAAACACCATGCATGGTTTGCCCATCATCAACTGGCAAGAATTCAAAATGGTTAACGAAAAAACAAAGCAGGAAAACGAAACATTTGCCCCTTTGTATAATCAACTTTTGGATCTAATATCTGTAAAAAACGGGACATTTGCCGTATCTGCGTTGCAAGGAACACCCAAATACGCTTCTGTTATTGAAAACGCTAACTATATCTTCATAGGAGAGGATCACAATGAACCCGCCGTACAGCACGAGATTGAAGAAATTATTAGAGCCGTGAGACAGGCCAACCCCAATAAAAAAATTTTACTGGCTAGCGAATTTGTAAGAACACCTGAACCGCTCACGAACCCGTTACGCCGGGCTGATTCCCCCGAAAGCCCTCTGCTTGATGATTATTATAACACTTTCAAACTGGCTGACGAATTGGAGATAGATACATTGGCGTTAGATGACGAAATACTTGAATTCGTAGATCGGAAATTAATTAAAGTCGGGGACCGATATGTCCAAATTGACATAAATAATGATTCACAAACACCAACCGACATCTTAGCCATTGGCGCTGCGTTCAAAGCAGAAATCGACCAAGAAAAATCCAAGATTCTTCAAACTATTGAATTGCTCCATATGGTTAGGTGGCAAATTTATGCAAGCGATTGGGGCGTAAAACAACGCAATTATCAATGGGTAAAGAGAATTAGAGACGTAGAGCAGGAATATGATATTGTAATCATTTGGGCCGGTTCCGGTCACACTTCTAGAATGAAACCCTCTTCATTACCCTTTTTGCTAGCATCTTCCAACGCCGTTGAAATTAATTTTGATGTCATTAACTCACACAGGAACACAAAATCAGAAGATTTCTTCCGAAAGGCCTTCAAGGTACGAGAAGAACTTGGTCTCTGTTCGGATCGCAAAGTATATTCCAAGGATCATAAACACAAAGTTTTAGAAAGCGACCCAACCATTGATTCAAATAAAACGTACTATTTTCATATAGAGACCGATTATACAAATCCTAAATTGAACGCAGAATATAGTGAAAACGAAATAGCCCAAATAGAAGCTCTTAATGAAAGGATAAAAACGCTCATCGGCCAAAAAGAAATGGCACCAAGCATTTATTCCATATATGTTGAGTAAAGCAACGGCTGCGTTACCGACCAAATAATTTGCCGATTTGTTGGATATCCAGCTGTGCAAGCACAGGCCGACCATGCGGACAATGCATCCCGTCCTTGCAGTTTTTCATGTTTTCCAAAAGCATTTCCGCTTCGGAAGCAGAAATAGCATCATGCGCTTTGATAGCCCGTTTGCAGGCCAGCATGGCAATCATTTTGCGTTTTAAAGCGTCCGTTGCCTTGGACACATCATCCGTAAGTTGCGAAAGAGAAATGATAAACTCCTTCATTTCATCTTCTTTAAAACGGATAATATGTGGCATGGTACGCACTAAAACAGTACGGGCAGAAAATTTTTCAATTTCAAAACCGGCACTTTTCAAAAAAACCGCCCAGGAAAGCAACGTTTCCACACCGGACGGCATTAAATCCACATGGATAGGGAAAAGTAACTTTTGCACTTCAAGCGTGTGATTTTCAAACGCATCCAAATAGTGCTCAAATAACACACGTTCTTGGGCCGCATGCTGGTCAATTAACACAAGCCCCTGCGGATTTTCAAACAACAAATAACTCCGTTGCAATTGCCCTAAATAGTGGTAGGGCCCTTGGTACCATTGTGCCGTTTGGGAAGAAGAAGGCACCGCAGTTTCTTGCGCCTTTACCGGAGCAACTTGTGGGGTCCATGCATCTGTCTCGCGCAATCCTTCCGACGGTTTTGCAAAAAAATCGGTTTTCGTTTTTGGCGTAAAAATCCCTTCCGTATGTGCCGTATTTACTCGGGACGGGGTTGCCAGATATCCAAATGTTTCCGCAAAAATTTGCCGCGGCGTTTTCTTGCTATTTGGCAATAATTGCGTGGCCGAGTATGCTTGTTCCGGTAATTCTATTTGAGGGGCAACAACCGGGGCTTTCACTTCCACAGCACGCCCGTTTGAAAAAATAGTTTCCCCCGCCGCTTCCAACAAAAATTGAAACATTTGATGTTCATTCACAAAGCGGATATCCCGCTTTTGCGGATGAATATTCACATCAAAATCGGACGGTGGCAATGTCCAGTAAACTAAAAACGCAGGATGGCGGTCCTTCGGACGGGCGTTCTGGTATGCTTTATAAATAGCTTGCTGTACGGTTTTAGAATCAATCGGTCGGCGGTTGATAAAAACAAATTGATAATCCCGCACGGTCACTAATTTATCAGCGGGGGTAATGAACAAAGAAAACTCTTTTTCTTGCCAAGAGCGGCTTACCAAACTCTGTGCCACTTCAGGCCCCAAGATAGCTTGCGCACGATTTTTAACAGCCGTTTCAAATGTTTCGTTTTGGGCCGGCAGGTTATATACTTCCCGCCCGTTCACGGTTACATGGAACCCAACTGTTAAATTAGCCAACGCGCTTTCTTCTACCACTTTTAACAAACAAGCGCGCTCGTAAGAATCGCTTTTTAAAAACTTAAGCCGGGCCGGAACGTTGTAAAATAAATCCCGTACTTCCACGGTTGTTCCCCGAATAGCCGGGGCCGGGCTTTGCGCAGTGATTTTGCCCCCTTCTAGTTCAATACGGTGACCGTCTCCCCCTTCCTGGCAACTGGTCAACGTCATGCGAGAAACGGCCGCTATGGAATAAAGTGCTTCTCCGCGAAAACCGAACGTTTGTAATGTTCCTAAATCTTCAAAAGTGTGGATTTTGCTGGTAGCATGACGCAACACGCAAGCAGATAAATCATCCTTGCTCATCCCTTGCCCATTGTCGTTAATGCGGATTAATGTACGTCCGCCACCTTCTATCGTGATATGCACGCTGGTGGCACCGGCATCAATGGCATTTTCCAACAGTTCCTTTAATACACCGGCAGGCCGCTCGATTACTTCTCCCGCAGCAATTTGTCCGGCTGTTTTTTCATCTAAAACGGAAATTTTATTCATGAATGCGTTTCTTCCATTGGGCAATTAATTCCAACGCCATCATAGGGGTTAATTTATCCGGATCCGCCATTTTGATTTCTTCCACAATGGGCGAAGAAAACAAATCTTTTACCATATCTTGCTCTTTGACGGAAATTTTTGTCCCTTTCTTGGCTTCCAAATCTTTGAGCACCTTGCGCGCACGCAGTGTGCATGCGGCCGGCAACCCGGCAATTTCCGCTACGTGTATCCCGTAGGATTGGTCCGCGGGGCCCGGCAAAATTTGATATAAGAAAGCCAATTTACTCTCACCTGCGGCATTTTTATATTCTTTGGCTTCCACGTGATAATTTTTAATGCGATCGTATTTATTTTCCAAATCGATAAGTTCAAAATAATGCGTGGCAAATAATACTTTGGCACCGTTTTTAGATTTATACAGATACTCAATAATTGCCCAGGCAATGGAAATTCCGTCAAAAGTGGAGGTGCCGCGCCCGACCTCATCAAGTAAAATTAAACTGCGCGCGGTCATGGAAGCCAAAATATGCGCGGTTTCATTCATTTCCACCATAAATGTAGAATTTCCGCGGCTCAACGCATCGTGCGCGCCGATGCGCGTCATAATGCGGTCCACGATTCCCACCGTAGCAGAAGAAGCCGGTACAAAACTACCCATTTGCGCCAAAATTACCAAAACAGCCGTTTGTTTAAGGTACACACTTTTACCACCCATATTTGGGCCGGTAATCAACATAATTTGCGTATCCGGCGTACCGATAGTCAAAGAATTGGGCACGAAGTTGCCGACCGGTAAGGTGACTTCCACCAACGGGTGACGGCCTTGCTCGTAATGCAATTCCATACTGTTATTGACAATCGGTTTCGTCCAATTCCCCTTGAGAGCACACAACGCCAACGATTCGTACACATCCAATTCCGATACAATCCGCGCAAAAGTTTTCAACGGCTCCATCTGTGCAGCTACCGTTGTACGTAGAGCATCAAACAAAGAGGCCTCTAAACGCAAAATCCGTTGTTCGGCGTTTAGAATTTTGTCTTCCAGTTGTTTTAATTCTTCCGTGATAAACCGTTCCCCGTTTACCAACGTTTGCTTACGCACATATTGGTAGGGAACTTTAGAGAGTTGGCTTTTTGAAACTTCTAAATAATACCCGTAAACAGAGTTATACCCCACTTTGAGCGTGGAAATCCCTGTTTTTTCTTTTTCCCGCGCGCACATTTCTTCCAACGTTTGACGGGAATTCTCTTTCAACGAACGTAGTTCGTCTAATTCCGCGTTGTATCCGCTGCGAATGACGTGTCCGTCCTGTAAACGCAGGGGTGGATTTTCGTCCATTGCTTCATAAAGCAAACGAGACATCTCATTTAATACGGGCAACTCTTTTTCAAAGCGGGAAGATAAGTGTGGGGCAATTTCTTTATAATTTGAAAACCAGCGGGCAAACGGATCTACATGTAACAACGAACGACGCAGCCCCGATAAATCCCGCGGGGAGGCCGTCCCTGTTGCCACACGAGTCATAATACGTTCAATATCGGAAATATTCTCCAACAAGGCGCTTAAATCCGCAATAGCGGATTGGTTGCGAACAAATCCTTCTACACAGTTTTGACGGGTTGAAATTTCAACCGGATCCATCAAGGGGTGCAACAACCATTCTTTAAGCATACGGCTGCCGACGGCCGTTTTGGTTTTATCTAAGAAAGCCCACAAACTTCCGCCGCGGCCACCTTCTTGGCTTTTTACTAATTCCAATGAGGCAACGGCATTTTCATCAATTTGCAAACATTCCTTTAACTCACGGTATGATGGAACTAAAAGCGCCTTAAAATTGGGCTCGGTTACATTTAAGTAACGCATAATTTGCAGAGCACACGCCAGGGCGCGTAAATGTTTCCCCCACGCAGCCAAAGAAGGCCAATTTTCCGGCAACGTATAATCTCCGTCAAAGGGAGGTTGCGTTGTAAGCGTCACGCTGGCCGGAAGTACCATTTTTTGGCCCAGAATTGTTAACATTTCCTTCGCAGCGATAATCTCCGAGGGATTAATAACGGCTAATGCCGCGGCTAATTGCGTAAGTGCTGGGTCTTTGTCATTTTGATTGACCCAAAATTCGCCGGTGGAAACTTCTACACAAGTCAACGCCCATCCCTCCCGGCAAATATCCAAAGCGACCAAATAGTTGGATTGGTTGGCTTCCAATAGGGTATCTTCCACCAATGTCCCGGGCGTAATGACGCGGATTACTTTTCGTTCAAAAAGTTTTGTTTCTTTGTCCATCACCGCGCTGGTTTGTTCACAAATGCCAATTTTCTTTCCAGCCGCCAAAAGTCGTGTGATATAGGTATTGGCCGCATGGTAGGGAATTCCGCACATAGGGGTTCCGTTACGAGCCGTTAAGGTAAGCCCCAAAAGGGCACTCACTTCGCGTGCTTGTTCGTCGAACATTTCGTAGAAATCACCCAAACGGAAAAACAGAATAATATCCGGGTGTTTGGCCCGTATGTCGTAGTATTGTTTCATCAGCGGGGTTAAATTGGATTTCGCCATAGGATTATTTTAGCAATTTTCCGTTTCCTTGTATTGTTCGGGTTGCGTCATTCCCCTCTCATGCCCGTGGGGGAAATGACAGCGCGCCCAATTTTTGTTATAATATATGTACCTAGTTGTTTAAGTAAAAATTGATTTGTACTCGGTAGGATGGCTGAGCGGTCAAAAGCAACGGTCTGTAAAACCGTCGGGCTACGCCCTACGTAGGTTCGAATCCTACTCCTACCAAAAATTTAAAGGCCTGGCGAAAGCGAGGCCTTTATTTTTCACATAAAGTTCATATTTATAAAATAAGAATCCCCGCTTAAAGCGGGGATTTTCAGTTTTAATTTTTACAGACCCATCAACATTTCTTCCATGGGTTTTTTGGCCTCGCCGCCGCCTTGCGCGAAATCGGCGCGTCCTCCTGCGCGGCCATTCAAATCTGCCGCAATTTGCTTCGCAATTGTTACTGCATCTACCGGCAATTTCCCGGCAGTTTTTACCACAAAGGAACGTTTACCGTCTTTGTCACACGTTACAATTACCAATGCTTGTTTTTGCTTTTGGGCCACCGTATCGGCAATGTTGCGCAACTCCTTAGGTTGTGCTTCATCGGCACGACGCCACACCAAAGAGGTTCCGTTTTTAAGCGTAAATGTCATCTCATTCACGCCGCCGGCCGCCAACGCCTTGGAGCGGAAATCTTCATAACGTCTTTTCACTTCTTTGAGTTCGTCCACAATTGTATTTACACGCGTAAATACATCCTTTGCAGGTACTACCAAACGTGTGGCCAATTTTTCCGCTTGGCAGTTGATATCTTTTAAATAATCCAACGCAGCATAACCGGCAATCCCTTCTATACGGCGCACCCCTGCGGAAACAGACCCTTCTTTCAGCACAAGCACCGTTATAACATCCGCCGTATTTTTTACGTGCGTTCCGCCGCAAAGCTCTAAACTGTATTTCTGTTCGGGATGGTCAAAATCCCCCCCCATCAGCACAAAACGTGCAGGATCTGCATATTTTTCTCCCAGCAACGTTACAGCCCCTAATTTTTCCGCATCTGCCAAAGGTCGTTCTTGGCAGAAAACAGGCAAAGCATCCTGTGCGGCTTTGTTAGCGATTGTCCAAGCCCTGTTTAATTCCTCTGTCGTGGGCGTTTTAGAAAGGGTATAGTCAAAACGGAAGCGCTCCGGCGATACAAAAGACCCGCTTTGATGCACAGTCGGTCCAAACACCTGGCGCAACGCAGCATTGACTAAGTGAATCGCACTGTGGTTTGCCATACAGCGTTTGCGCAAATTTGCATCTACGCAAAGTGTGATTGTTTGGCCCTTGTGCAAAGAACCCTTTATCTTATGCAAGAAAATTTTACCTAACGGTTTTTGCACATCTTCCACTTGTGCAATTTCTTTTCCGTTATCGTATACTTGTCCCCGGTCTGCCACTTGACCGCCGGATTCCGCATAAAAAGGCGTATCATTAAATACAACATAACCACTTCCGTTTATTTGTTCGGTCGGTTCGTATTGTTCTGTTAATAAAGCAAGTACCTTTGCTTCTTGTACGAGAGTGTTGTACCCCACAAAATGCGTTGCAGGTAAAGTGCTTTCTAATTTTTGGACGGCAATTACTTTGTTTTTGCTAAATTCATCTGCATAAGAGCGGCTTTTTTCTTGGGCAGCTTCTTTGGCCCGGGTGTACCCTTCTTCATCGATTTTAACCCCTTTGGCAGCTGCAATTTCCCGCGTCAGTTCCAACGGGAAGCCGTACGTTTCGTGCAAATGAAAAGCTTCTTCCCCGGGGAGAATTTTTTTGCCGCTGGCTAACAATTCCGCCAGTTTTTCTTCACCGGTAACAAGTGTTTTTAAGAAGGTTTTTTCTTCTTGCTTTAACACATCCTGGATGTGAGTTAAATTCTTATCGATTTCCGGATAAAGTCCGCCGAAAATTTGTTGTACGGTGGGCACCAATTTATAGAGATAAGGTTGCTCGTTGCCCATCAGTTTGGCATAACGGGCCGCGCGACGAATCAAACGACGCAAAATATAGCCGCGTCCTTCGTTAGAAGGCAAAATGCCTTCGGCAATTAAAAAGCTCGAACTGCGGGCATGGTCCGCAATAATACGCAGGGCCGAGATTTCTTCTTTGGTTTTTCCGTCAATGTGCAAATCTTTTTTGGCCTGTGCGGTAAGCGGGGTAAATAAGTCCGTTTCGAATACGTTTTTAGCCCCTTGTATGGCCATACACAACCGCTCTAACCCCATACCGGTATCAATATTATTGTGCGGCAAGGGTTTAAAAGTTCCGTCTTCTTGGCGGTTATAACTTTCAAAAACAATGTTCCAAATTTCTACAAATCGCCCGCAGTCACACGTAATATCGCAATGCGGATTTTTACACCCCTTTTCTCCAAAATCGTAATAAATTTCGGAACAAGGACCACACGGCCCGGTGGGGCCCATCGTCCAAAAGTTATCCGCTTCCGCCAATTCAAAAATCCGCTCGGCCGGTACAAATTTTTTCCAAATATTATAGGCCTCTTCGTCACGCGCCGCGATACCGCCTTTATAAATACTGACGTAGAGTTTTTCTTTTTCCAACCCCAACACCTGCGTAAGATATTCCCAGGCCCAAGCAATAGCTTCTTCTTTGAAATAATCTCCAAACGAAAAATTGCCCAACATTTCAAAAAATGTCAAATGACGTTCGGTAAATCCAACGCTGTCAATGTCCGTCGTGCGCACGCACTTTTGGCAAGTGGCAGCATTTTTAAGGGAATTATCAATTCCCAAAAAATTGGCTTTAAATTGTACCATTCCGGCGGAGGTAAACAAAAGGGTAGGGTCCGAATGGGGAATCAAAGAGCTAGACGGCAAAATCGGCAGCCCTTTGGACTTGAAAAAATTTAAATAACTGTTGCGGATTTCTTTACTTGTTTTCATAATTCACTCGCGGTGTATATATAAAGTATATCAAAATAGAACCGCTACGGGCTAAAGCGTTTAATGTTATAATAAAAATGATACGTAATGCATTCACACGAAAACATTTTATGAAAATTCGTTTTATTTTAAACCCAATCAGCGGTGGTCGTCCGGTTGATACCGCACATCTGGCCCGCTGCATCCAAACCAGTTTTCCCGGGGCGGAAATGTGCTTAACCCAATCCCCCGGACACGCCACCATTTTGGCGCAAGAAGCCGCTGCCCAACAATTTAAAGCCGTCGTAGCAATCGGGGGAGACGGCACCATCAATGAAACCGCTCGCGCATTAGTCGGAACCTCCACCATATTGGGGGTAATCCCCAAAGGGTCCGGCAACGGTTTTGCACGCGAAATTGGCATGATGCACCCTCCGGAGGAAGCGTTGCCGATACTGCAACGTGCGCGTGTATTACCTTGCGACGTTGGGACGGCAAACGGAGAACTTTTTTTAAATTTAGCCGGTGTAGGAATAGAGGCCGCCATTGCTTGGCAATTCAAAGATTACGGTAAACGCGGCAAGTTGCCTTATTTCTTGATAGGGGCCAAAACAGTTTTTTCCTACCGCCCCCCGGAATTGGACGTTACCTTTGACGGCCAACAAAAAAACTGTCAACCGCTCACACTTGTCTTTGCCAACGGCAAACAATACGGCAGTAATTTTAAAATTGCTCCGCAGGCCAATTTGCAAGACGGGCTATTGGATATGGTAACCGTACAAAACGCGCCCAAATGGAAACTGGCGTTGGCCGTCCCTTACTTTTTCACGGATCGTCAAAAGCCGTTTCATATTACAGATACTACGCAAATAAAACAAGCGGTTATTTCACACAACGGTGAAATTTTATATCATATTGACGGAGAGCCGCGCAAAACACAAAATCGCTTAGAGATTTCCTTGCATCCTAAGGCCTTGCGCGTGTGGGTACCTTTTTTATGACACGTAAATATACTTCTTCCAAAAAATACACTGCCCGCCGTTCTTCCGGCAGCGTAGCCGGTTTGGTAATGACCGCCATTATGACGTTAGCGGTTTCGCTCACGCAGTCCTGCAGCAGCCACCAAAGAACACAAAACCAAAATCCGACCGCCAATAATCAAGTGGAAACTCCCAAAGAATTACAAAACGTGGAAGTGATCTCTGTATATGACGGGGATACGTTTAAAATCAATATCCCTTGTGACATGAAAGTATTTTGCGAAAAAGTAAACGTGCGTGTGCGCGGAGTGGACGCCCCGGAAATTAAAGGGAAAACCGAACGGGAGAAAGAACTGGCACAAAAAGCCAAAGCATTCACACAGGATTTTTTGAAAAAGAAACCGATTTCCCTCAACAACTGCGGACGGGATAAATATTTCCGTTTGCTGTGTAATGTTTCCAATAATACCGGGCAAGATCTTGCCCAAGAACTCATCCGTGCAGATTTAGGGTACGAGTATTGGGGTGGGGCTAAATCCAAACAATACCAATAATTCCCGCTTATTAAAATAAAACCCCCGGCCGATGCCGGGGGTTATCTGTTTCCTGTAAAAACTAATCCCGTTTCTTTTCTCGGAAAAAATTCGTCACAGATTCAATCGTGCTATTATTATTTTCTGTTATCAAATATTTTGCTTTAAAATCCTCATCGGCACGGACTGTAAAATCTAATTTTTCGCAATCTTTGTTATTCGTATCACCGCACCAATAAATACCGTTACGCGTGATGCCGATAAATATTTCGTCCTGGTAGCCAAGTGCCACTGTTCCTTTTTCGTTTATAGCATAAGTCCAATGGGTATTGCTGATTCCGTTAAACTTAGGTTTAATATGTAAACTTTTACTGGGGATTCCGTTCAAACAAGCAGGTGCGTCTGGCCCTGTCATTTCCTCCAAGGTATCCAAATTTTTTAACTTTCCCTCTGTCATACAAACCATGGCGGCTTGTTGCAGCATGCGCAGTGGCTGCCAAACAGATGCCAGACGGCTCTTGTTTACCGTCTTCATATATTGCGGCATTGCCACAGATGTTAAAATTCCGATAATCAACACCACTACCAATACTTCAATCAGTGTAAACCCTTTTTGTGTATTCATAAAAGCTCCTTTTCTATAGTGTAAGAGAAAATCTATAAAAATCAATGGTGCAATTTCCACCATTGTAACATAATAATCGTTTTGGCATCTCGGATTTGCCCTTTTTCTACCATTTTATAGGCAGTTTCGAATTTGATTCTTTTTAAATTGATGAATTCATCTTCGTCCGGAGCATCTTTCCCGCGCGTAAGCCCTGTGGCCACAAACAAGTGTAATTCTTCGTTGGAAAAAGCATTGCTGGGGTTAAAAACCAGCACTTCTTTTATTTTCCGAGCCGTAAGTCCTGCTTCTTGCTTGAGCTCTGCCCGTGCACAAGACAAATACGTTTGTGTTTTCTCCCGTTTGCCGGCCGGAATTTCCAGCGTTATCTTTCCCACCGGGTAGCGGTATTGCTGCACTAAATATACAAAATCACCTTCCACGGGCAACACACCGCTGGCACCCAAATGGTCAAAATAAAGCCGAGAGGCCCGGTGGCCGTTTACCAATTTTACTTCATCTAACTTTACGTTTAAAATGCCCTTGTATAGCGTTTGTCCGGAAATTCTTGTTTCTTTTAATTTACTATAATGTTTCATAGATACATCTTACCATTTAACAGGTTCCTTATGGCTGAATTTGTACAACTGCATAACCACTCTGATTATTCCTTGTTGGACGGTATGCTGCGTATATCGGCCAATCACAAACCTTCTAAATTCTTGCAAAACTTGGCGGCCCAAAAGATTACGGCCATGGGGCTTACCGATCACGGCAATATGTACGGGGCGCTTGATTTTTACGAATCGGCTACTGCGGTGGGTATTAAACCCATTGTCGGGTGTGAATTTTATATTACCGAAGGAAAATATACCGATAAAGACAAATCCCGCACCGGGCATTTGACCCTACTGGCCCGTAATCATGAAGGATATTTGAACCTCATGAAGCTTAATTCCATGGCGTGGGTAGACGGGTTTTATTATCATCCGCGCATTGATACGGAAATTTTAGCGAAACACAGCAACGGACTCATTTGTTTATCAGGATGTTTGAAAGGACTTTTATCCCAATACGTCCGTACACCGGGCGGTTTTGAAAAAGCGTGCGCGTTCGCTAAACAGTACGAAGATATTTTTGGCAAAGGGAACTATTACATTGAATTAATGGACCATGGCATTGAGGAAGAAATTGAATCCATCCCGTTGCTTAAAGATGTAGCCAAGCGGACGGGAATTCCCTTGGTAGCCACCAATGATTGTCACTACGAAAAAAAGGAAGATTGGGAAGCGCACGACGTGCACGTATGTATTGCTACCGGTAAGACACTTAGCGACCCGCACCGGTTAAAAATGTCGCACGAATTGTATTTCAAATCACCCGAAGAAATGTGTACCCTCTTTTCCCACACGCCCGAGGCCTGCCAAAACACGTTGGCCATTGCCGAAAAATGCGATTTACAATTTCCCAAACACGGGTTCATCTTACCCAAATTTGATATCCCGCCCCAATACGAAAATTCGGCGGAATACTTTAAAGATTTATGCCGTAAAGGCCTTACCAAAAAAATGAACGGCAACGTGCCGGAAAACTATTGGAAACAGTTGGAGTTTGAATTTAATGTCATTATCTCTATGGGGTTTGATTGTTATTTTCTCATTGTAAGCGATTTTATCAACTGGGCCCGTGCGCACGATATCCCCATAGGGCCGGGGCGTGGGTCAGGGGCCGGCTCTCTGGTGGCTTACAGCTTAGACATTACCCGCGTAGACCCCATTGTCAACAAATTGCTGTTTGAACGGTTTTTAAACCCGGACCGCGTAAGCATGCCGGATTTGGATATTGATATGTCCGATGCGGGGCGGGAACGCGTGATTGATTACGTGCGCGGCAAATACGGGCACGACCGCGTTTCCCAAATTATCACGTTTGGCACGATGAAAGCCAAACTCGTCCTTAAAGACGTAGCCCGCGCTATGGAAATTTCGGTTGCGGAATCCAACCGCATCACCAAGATGATTCCCAACGACCCTAAAATGACGTTGGAAAAAGCATTGGATATTCAGGAACTCAAAAACGAAATTGATAAAAACCCTGCCAGCAAACGGCTTTATGATATGGCCTGCAAGTTGGAAGGGTTGAAACGCCATACCGGTATACACGCGGCCGGGGTACTTATCACGCGCGATCCGGTATCCGAATACGTTCCGTTGGCCCGCGGTGCGAAAGAAGCCATTACCACCCAATTTGAAGGGGAACCCTGTTCCAATCTGGGGTTGTTAAAAATGGACTTTTTGGGCCTTCGCACACTCACCGTAATTGATACAGCCGAAAAAATGATTCGTGCCCGCCATAATCCCGATTTTGACATCAACAAAATTCCGCTGGATGACAAAAAAACATACAAGATGCTATCCGCTTGCCAAACACTGGGGATTTTTCAGCTGGAAGGCGGCGGTATGCGGGATTTAATCAAAAAAATCAAACCAAGCGAATTTAGCGATTTGTCCGCCTTGGTTGCCCTTTATCGCCCGGGCCCGATGGAATCGGGCATGATGGATATGTTTGTGCGGCGCAAAAACGGACAGGAAAAAATTTCCTATGAGACCCCCTTGTTAGAAGAAGTGTTAAAAGATACATACGGTTGCATGGTGTACCAAGAACAAATCATGCAGATTTCCAAATTGTTGGGCGGATTTACACCTGGGGAAGCCGATACCTTGCGCAAAGCCATGGGGAAAAAGAAATTGGACGTCATGGAAAAATTCGGCAAAAAATTTGTGGACGGTTGCGCCAAAAATAAAATACCGGAGAAAACCGCTTCCCATATTTACGAACAAATGAAAGCATTCGCCGGTTACGGGTTTAATAAGTCCCACTCTTATGCTTATGCATTGGTGTCGTACCAAACAGCTTATTTAAAGGCCAATTACCCTATTGAATTTATGTGTTCTGCCCTTACCAACGAAATCGGGCACAATGCTATCGGCGCGGAAGACAAAGAAAACAAAATCGTAACGTACTTGGAAGAAGCCCGTAAAATGGGATTTGAAATGCTACCGCCGGATGTAAACAAATCTCAACCGGAATTTTCGGTTGAAACAGCCGATGGGAAAGAATATATCCGCTATGCTTTGGAAGCTATTAAAAATGCCGGAACGGAAGCTTGTATCTCCATTGTAAAAGAACGGGAGAAAAACGGAGCATATACCTCTTTGGAAGATTTATGCGCTCGCGTTGATTTATCCCAAGTGAACAAAAAAACAATCGAAAGCATGGCCAAAGCAGGCGCGCTGGACAGCTTATACTCGGGGCAAGACCCGCACCTTACGCGTGCTTCCATTTTGGCCAATTTAGACCAAGCCATTGACGAAGCACACCTCGTAGCCAAAGAGAAAGAAAACGCTACGGGCAATTTATTTGGGGATGATTTCTCCAGCGTATTAAGTATTAAGAAAAAAGATCCCGTCAAAGCTCGCCCGCTTACACAGCGGGAGTTGCTGTTTAACGAAAAAGAAGTATTGGGGCTTTTTCTAAGCGGGCATCCCATGAAGCGCTATCAGAAGAATTTGAAAAAATTACACTGTACAGCCATCAGTGATATTACCAACGGGAATATAAGCGGACACGTAAATATTTTAGGCATTGTAACCCTGTTTAAAAAACGTCAAAATAAACAGAAAAAAGAATGGGCCCAATTGGTAATTGAAGATTGCACCGGTTCTATGCAAGCGAATTGTTTTGCCACGGCCTACGAAACGATGGCCCACAAACTGGTCCCTAATGCCATTTTGAATTTTTCGGGAATGATAAAACTGGACAACGAAAGCGCCCGCATTGAACTCAACTTGCAAGATGCCAGTGATGTGACGGATTTAATTGCCGCTACCGCCAAAGAGTTTACAATACATGTGCCGGCCGGCTATTCTAAATTTGCATTAGAAAAGTTAAAAACATACTTAGATATGACAAAGGGCACCACCGTCGTATACCTGGAAATACCGTCGAAAGAAAATCCCCAAAAGATACACCGCATCCGCACCAACAAACGTATTTTGCTGCACAAAGCCCTTTTGGAATATATTGAAAATACCATGCCCGATGCTTGGGATTTTAAATAATTTCGACAAATTATCCTTCAACCGTTAATACATTACTGACAACAAAAAGCCGCGTTTCTTACGCGGCTTTTTTAAAAAATTTATACCAGTTAATCACGCTTGAATAAATCTCTTGTGTATACCTTATCTTGTACGTCTTTCAAATCCTCATTGTAGCGATTGGCAATAATAGCGTGAGCACGTTTCTTAAACACACTTAGATCATTAACTACCTCACTGCCGAAAAAGGTAGAACCATCCGGGAGTGTCGGCTCATAAATGATCACAACCGCCCCTTTGGCTTTGATGCGCTTCATAATCCCCTGAATGGAGCTTTGGCGGAAATTATCACTGCCCGTTTTCATCGTTAAGCGGTAAACACCAATAACGATTTGATGCTCTTTTGCGCTATCAAAGGTACTGTTTTCGTTATAATACCCGGCCCGTTGCAAAACACGGTTCGCAATAAAATCTTTGCGGGTACGATTCGATTCTACAATGGCTTTGATTAAGTTTTGCGGCACTGCTTGGTAGTTGGCTAGCAGTTGCTTTGTATCTTTCGGCAAGCAGTACCCGCCATAACCAAACGAGGGATTATTGTATTGGTCCCCAATACGCGGATCTAAACATACCCCTTTAATAATTTGCTGGGTGTTTAATCCTTTCATTTCGGCATACGTATCGAGTTCGTTAAAATAACTAACACGTAGCGCCAAATAGGTATTGGCAAACAATTTTACGGCTTCGGCTTCCGTGTATCCCATAAATAAAGTGGGAATATCCTTTTTGGCGGCACCTTCTTGCAGCAGTTGGGCAAATTGGTGGGCCTTTTGCGTTAAATTTTTATCGGTTAAATCCGTCCCCACCACAATGCGGGAAGGATAGAGATTGTCGTAAAGAGCATGGCCTTCGCGCAAAAATTCCGGACTGAACAAAATATTTTTTACGTTCATTTTCTCGCGGATGTGACGCGTATATCCCACAGGAATAGTGGATTTAATGATCACCGTAGTTTTGGGGTTATATTTTTGCACCAGTGCAATGACCGCCTCTACTGCGGACGTATTAAAATAGTTTTGCTGCGGATCATAATTGGTAGGCGTAGCAATAATAACAAACTCCGCTCCTTCATATGCTTTTTTGGCATCCGTGGTGGCGGTTAGATGTAAAGGTTTATGGACTAAAAATTCTTCGATCTCTTTATCGGCAATCGGCGATTTTTTATTATTAATCAAATCTACTTTTTCGGGCACAATATCCACGGCAACCACTTCGTTGTGTTGCGCCAGAAGCGTCGCGAGTGACAATCCCACATATCCCGTACCTGCAACTGCAATTTTCATTTATTTCTCCTTCCCGTAAAATTCTTTATACCACTGCGCAAATTTACGTAGTCCCTCACGCAAAGGAGTGTGCGGTTTAAAACCAAAATCTTTTTCCAGTGCCGACGTATCGGCATACGTCACAGGTACATCCCCCGCCTGCATAGGCACCAATTCTTTGTGTGCTTCAAAATCATAATCTTGCGGTAACACTCTTGCCCGAATAAGTTCTTCTTGCAAAATTTGTACAAAATCCAATAAATTTTCCGGTGAATTATTGCCAATGTTATAGAGCGCATACGGCGGGATAGGAAGGCCGTCTTCCCCTGTTTGGCGTTTAGGCGCGCCTTGCAGCACACGAACAATTCCTTCCACAATATCATCGATGTAAGTAAAATCACGCTTGCAGTTGCCGAAATTGAAAATCTTAATTTTCTCCCCTTTTACTAACTTATTGGTAAAACCGAAATACGCCATATCCGGGCGACCGGCCGGTCCATAAACCGTGAAAAAGCGCAACCCTGTTGACGGGATATTATAGAGTTTGGCATAAGCGTGCGCCATAAGTTCATTGGATTTTTTAGTGGCAGCATAAAGAGAAACAGGATGATCTACTTTGTCTTCCACCGCGTAAGGAACTTTTTTGTTGGAACCATACACGGAAGAACTGGACGCATACACCAAGTGTTCCACGCCCGGTTTCCCCCCATCATACGAGTGGCGGCATGCTTCTAAAATATTGTAAAACCCGATTAGGTTGGCCTCGATGTACGCCCCCGGATTGGTAATCGAGTAGCGCACGCCTGCTTGCGCCGCCAAATTAACCACAATTTGCGGCTGGTATTTGGCAAAAATCTCGTCAATCAGTTTTTTATCGGCCAAATTTCCCTTGATAAACGTAAAGTTGGGCAGTTTGGCCAATTCTTTCAAACGGTATTCTTTAATGGAAACGTCGTAATAATCGTTTACGCTGTCTAGGCCAATTACTTTGGCATGCGGATTCTCCGCACAAATGCGGCGCACCAATGCGGCCCCGATAAACCCGGATGCTCCTGTAATAAGAATGGATTTCTTTTGTAAATTAAGCAAATTCTTGTCCATAAGCATATTATAGCAATTTTGCTCTTTTCTCCCATTCTACCACCTTGTACCATTTTGGTAAACAGAGATATCGTTAAAAATTTAACTTAGCAATTTCTGCACAATTTTTTTGACAAGAATCACGGGGACAGCTATCCATACGGACCTGATACCTAATAGTTCACGCACAAGTTTGTTAAAATTTTCCGTTTGATAGCGCGCAAAGAATTCCGAACGCTTTGGATGGGGCTTCACAGAAGTAACCAAATAGGGATTATATCGAGTTACTTTTTGTATATCAATAGGTACAGTTTCTAAAGATAGTTGATTGAAAAGAAGGCGGGCTTTGGGAGTGTTTATCAACAAAACCGACACGCCTTGCTTATCATATTGAGCGGGATATGTTTTTTGCACTCCCCATAAATCACCCATAGAAAAATCAGCCAGATGTTTCTCTTTAAAATGACACGCATGGCAAGAAGGACGTTCATACAAACTGGAAATAGTAAATGAAAGAGAATAAAAATAACGAAATAGACACCCATTTTTAATGTTCAACAGAGGACGCAACAAAAGCGGAGCACTCGGCAGACAGGACCCATCTTTATAAGTAATGTTTAAAAAAGAAAAATTCCAACCAAAACGTTTATAACGAAAATCTATTGCGGCAATTTTTTCTTTTTGCGTATTTTCAGCCAAAAATTTTTGCCACACGGCAGGAGACGGTACCCCATGACAAAACAATTCTGCCGTTAATAAATTCTCATATCCTTTATCCAGAAACTTGCGCAAACCGGCTATTTGACACGGAGTTCCTACAAATAATACCTTCCGCCCGCTCTCCAGGAATTGTTTGGCCTGTTGGTACGTGATACCGATATTACTCTGTACATATTTGGAGCGACGTAATTTATCCAACTCTTCTAATTTTTCCACATATGAATGTACAACATTCCATTCACCGTCAAAACTGGCCCCAAATACGACTCCGCCTTCATTCAATACGACTTCCGCCAACGCCGTAAATATACCCCCGGAAGAACTTTTTAGCTTAACCTCCGGATTCGTATGTTTGGCAGCATAAGTTTCTAAAACGGGGAATGTCTGCGGTTTATTTAAAATAGGGCACACTTCCTCACAAAGTCCGCAATTTACACAATTTGTTGTATTCACGTGCGGATATAAAAACCCTTCTTCATCCCCCCTCATGGAAATACATCCCTTCGGGCAGACATTCGCGCACGCCTGGCAACCACAACAATTTGTTTTATCGGTAATCGTTATCATTTTTTCAAGGCGTTCTTAAGTGGCACCAAAATTAAATTTTTCTCATACGTATTCATGGCCAATCTCCACAGAGTTGCTCCGTACAAAACTATAAAAATGAATATTTGCACCAGCAACATAAAGACAGATGGATGATTCCCCATTTTCGCTAGCAGCAATCCACTTGCCATTACCGGTATCAACGTGATTACAAAGATTTTGCCAATCTGTACGAAAAATTTCACAACTTGTATCCCTAATTTAGCGTAATATATATTTAAAATAAGGCCTTGTCCCAGTAACAAACATCCCGCCGTTACACAAGCACACGCCATAGCACCGTATTGTTTGGCAAGCGGAATAGAAACGATTGCGTTTAAAATGGCAATAATTACAAATACAATAGCACGAAACGCGTGTTTGTTTTTTGCCTGCAGAATTAAAATACCTGTATTTTGCACCAGGGGAATAATGAGAGAAGCCATCAAAACCACCGTATATCCATACGCCGGCATAAATGAGTCACCTACCCAAAAATGTAAAAACAACCGTCCGAACAACAGAAATCCCCAAAATAATAACATGATAATATAGAATTGCAAACGGCCTATTTTGGAAAAAATGATATTGATTTCATCTATGTTGCCTTGGGCAGCTAACGCAGAAAGCTTTGGAAGAAATACGCTACTGATATTGGCAGAAAAACTCATATAAGACATACATAATTGTATTGTTACGGAATAAATGGCCACCGCTACCGTTCCAACCACGGCGCCCAGAATAAGTTGTCCAGTTTTCCAGTAGATTTGGTCCATAATGGCATTTAAAAAGATGAAAAAGGAAAAAAACAAAATTTCTTTAACGAATTTTCCTTCCCATTCGTGCAAACGGAAACGAACTTTTAATTTAAAAACGGAATAATAAACATTGGCTGCAAATAAACTTAAATTGCACAGTGTTTGCACCATGGCCAATGCCACAATATTTGATCTAAAATGCAAAACAATGTACACCAACACCGGCTGAAAAATAATGCTAAATAAGTTACACCCCCTCAAGAAAATAAATTTCTCGTGCGATTGGATAATGGCGGAAAAAATATTCCCCGGAACAATAATCACCATGTTAAAAAGCATAATCCAATACACCTGTTTAGCAACAGCAATATCCGCTACAGTCAGTGTGTTCATGTAGAAAGGCAACAAAGCATACAGCAACCCAACCCCCACAACAACAATCGCCCCGGCAATTCCCACATATAGACGGAGCATCGTTGCCAGTAAGTTCTCTTGTCCACGCGTGTCCTCCAAGGCACGCAGGCGCGAATAGTAGCGCACCGTAGTATTGGCCAATCCAAAATCCATCACAGCAATATAGGCAATTATGGATCCGACCAACTGGTACAAGCCGTATTGTTCTTTGGTTAAAAAGGAAAGCAATAGCGGAAGATAAATAAATCCAATAAGTGCGTTAGCACCCGTGGAGACATATGATAAAATAATTCCTGCTTTGCGTTGGTTCATACTAATCTCCCAGTGCATCCAGCAGCCAATGGACGGATTTTCCTTTCTCACGAGCTAAAATTTTATGTGCTTCTGTAAAATCTACAGGAGCATTATCCAACATCATATTTTCACCTATAATGTGGCGTGAAACAAGGTTAAAAGTATTCACAGTATCTGTAATACGCGCATTCATCGAATTTGGGCCAGATTGGTCATCGCGGTCAAATACATAAAAATTTTTACCAAAGTTAATAGAAAATGCCAATCCGTGGAAAGAATCAGTAAATACACACTGAGCTTGATGAATGAGTGTAATAAATTCCCGTGGACCAACATCCCAACGGCCCGGATTTTTTAAAAACCGATCTGCGGAACGAACCGTTTGCATAACGTAAGGCAAATGAATAACTTCATAGCCATATTTATCGGCATATTCTTGTGCTTTTTTGCGCTGCCAACCAGATTTACTTCCTAAGAAATAACAAAAAACATACGGTTTTTGCGGCATAGAAACTGGATTAGCAAGCGCTAGCCATTCCTGCGGGGAAAGTAAAAAGACAGGATCCAATACAACATCAACTTTTTGATCAGTAAGGCGCTCAACATATTCCTTCAGTGTTTTTTCTCGCACACTAATAACATTGAGACGTTTGATTTTTTGTGCAAACACTTCTTCAGCTTTGGGGGAAAATTGTTTTACATCACTGCTGGCTCCGTACGAGATTACTTTTTTATCCGAGGTAGCAAATTCACCGTAATAAGCCGACAAGGGCAACAGATAGGAGGAAAATACTTGGTCGCTACCCGTTATAAAAACATCATATTCTGCATTAGATTGACTAATATTAGCGTTGTTATACAACGTCAAAGAGTGTGGAATGAATTGTCTGAATGCAAGAAACACTTTTTTTTGTTCTTTAACAATGGCGGAAATTTTCTTGTTTTCCCAAGATTGATATAAATTTCTGAGAACTTGGAGAAAATACTTAATACACTTTACAAATGTAACTCCTCGCAAAAGTATTGTTAAGCGTTTTCTGACAGCTACCTTATCATAAAAATTAAAATCAAAAGAAATTTGTTCGGCCAAAAAATGATGACGATTTAGTAACGCGGGCAATGCATAAGCCTGCAACAATCCTCCTATATTGCAGCTCTCATAATAATGGGTTAAAATACCAATTTTTTTCATTTATAATTTTCTCTCCGCACGAGTGTTATATTTTAATAAAATATTTTTCCTTCGCGACTCACCAATTAAAAAGGCGGTATATTGATTAGAAGCGAGAATGGCCGTAATCCCCCAAGAAAGAGAGTAAGCCACAATAAAACATAACGCTGTAATAAAATAAGGAGACATTTTGTTAACAGTTAAAAACAAAATCACATAAATAATTTGCTGATGAAACAAATATACACCGAAGCAAGATGCCGCAAGAATTTTCCAAACGGAACACTGTTTTCCTTGGGAAGCCAACATAGCCAATAAATGAAATACCGTAAATGCTCCTAACAAATGGCAAATAAAAAGCAAACACTCTTTACATGCTTTAAGAAGTAGAATTTTATCAAAATATAAATAATGACTTATGCTAAATAGAATCAATTGTAAAAAAGCATACCCCAGCAAGGATACTTTGTCAGGAATTAAATATTTATATACTTTTCCGCTACGTGAATAATACCCCAACTGAAAAAACGGGAAAAACGCTAAGATATTCCATAATTGAAACACATTGGGCCATATCAACCGTCCCATTAGTGATAATATAAAACTAATTAAAGCCAAAGGCAATGGGGTAATAGAACGTGAAATATAAAACAAAATAAATACCCCAAACAACATCAATAAAAACCAAAGTTGAGAGGGAGATATCCCCAGCACGAACTTGGGAATAATCGTTGATAAAGGTGCTCCGAAAAAATATTCCCAGGGGATTACCCAGCAAGCCGACACAAAAATATACGGCACAATTAAACGAAAGACCTTATTTACGCAGAAGGATTTAAACTGTCTATATTTACCCTTTTCTATTGATAGATAATAAAATAAGTAGCCGGACAAAAACACAAAACCATAAATATGAAAAGAATTAAACCAAAAAGCTATGAAGGCCAATGTCGGGGCTGTTTGCAAAGTAGGCACGGCAAACCAATGATGCCCCCAAAATAGAGCACTGTGATAGAAAACAATACCCCCCATCAGGCAAACACGAATAAAATCCAAATTTGGCAATCTTGAAACAGAAAAATTCACACTATTTACCAACATATATTTTCCGACATATCCAAAGAATATGCGGCCTATAGAAAAATAGATTCAAAATTAAAATTTCTATTAATCCAACCCCTGTAATCTTTAGGGCCATTTGTATCCACTCTGCGTAAGAAGACACTTCTTGTATCAATTGTTTAGTGGTAAATACAATACACGCAATCATTAAAATATCTACAACTGTATGTTTCAAAAAGTGATACACGGGACGATTTAAAATATTATCGCGCAAATAATAAGCAAAATATACCGTACAAAATGCCATGGAAATAAATGTGCCCAATGCTACCCCACATAATCCCCACAATTTAACACCCACTATGGAAATCAACACATTTAATCCTGCCTCCATAAAGGAAATATGTTGTGTTTCTTTATAGTGTCCCGCTGCCAAAATCATGGTTAAATAAGGCAAACGAATAGTATACATAGCATAAGCCGCCAATAAAATAGCTCCGAATACGGGCTGCACGTAGTTTGCATCATGCACTCCCCTAGTGTACAACATAACAAAAGGAACGATTAATAAACCGGCTATAGTAAATATTCCCGTACTTATAGTATGCAACAGCCATTCATAAAAATCAAATTTATGTTCCAAAGAAGGATCTTTGGCGGCATACAACTGCCCAAACCAAGAGAAAACCCCCGCCATCAAAGTGGTAATAAAACGGCGTATACCCGCAACCACCATATAATATACACTATAGATGGATATATTTGTTAAAGTGGAAAAAAACGTTAACAACACTACATCCGTATGGCTTAATAAAAATGAAGAAATATGTTGAGCTAACCCGTTCCACTTTTGTTTAATAGGTTCTCCGATTAATTGAATGTGTTTATTAATTGTGTAATGCTTGTTGACGAACCACCAAAGTCCAATCGGCCTAATCAATAGCAGGAGAGCCATGCAAAACTGAACTAATTGAATGGAAAAATGTTGATGAATTAGAAAAATTCCAACCCCGATATTGAGAATAATCGCCACACTATTTAAGACAGCATTGATATAACCCCGCTGGTCTGCACCCAAAAGCAACTGACGCGTCAGCCCGAAATAATACTGGGAAAAGAAATTGATGGAAATTGCTAAGATTAACGGAACAATAAAAGCATGCGAAAAAACAGAATGTGAAAAATACGGATACAAAAGGCAAAGCAAAATCACATATGCGGTTAATGCAAGCCCCAATTTATTAAAAAACCGCTGGGAAGATTTGAATATACTACCAATTTGCACGGTATCATTCTCTACAAGGGGTTTATAGAGAGCGGATTGTACCACGGCCCCCACCCCCATTTCCATGAGTGCAATAAAACCCAAAAATTGGGAAATGGAAGAGATCAAACCGTTTACATCAGATCCATAATAAAGCAAAATCTGTCGCGGTAAAATAAACGTACACACCAACACAACAAACTGGTTGATGAAAGAAAAAACAGTATTGTATATCAAACGTTTATGTTTCATAAAATCAAAAGAATTTCAAGCTACACAAATCTCCGCGAGCACATACACACACCAACAATATACTGCTAAACGCAAATACAGCATATTTAATGAGTACAAATTGTCTACGGGCAAAAACATTTTTACTAAGCAACATTGCTAAGAGCGGCATATCCAAAATAGTAACCAACCAACTGGTCCGGTATCCAATATTAAACTCAAAGAAAAACATCAAGATATTCAGAGATGTTAGATATAAGAGGAAATAAACCAGTTTCCTGCTTGTAGCCACTTTTGAAACAAAACTAGGTTTTTTTGAAGATAAAAAGGTAATGATAAGGCCTAATGTAAATAGCAAAACCAGTACACTGAAAATCAGTTCCCATATGTAAAAAAACCCTGTTCCTTCCACTCTACTGGCTATGTAATTCCCGCCTTTCAAAAAAGCAGATTGGATATAAAACATTCCACCGATACTTCCGATTATTATAAAACAAACACTTTGCAACAAATTAGAAAACATCTTTCGAGATTTGAAACCATATACTAAATAAAACAACAAATAAATTATTAAATTAGCCATGGCTGCCGTATGAATAAGAGGTGCTATAATGAGTAATGGAATATAACGGAAAAGTGATTTTTCCTCTATTATCTCTTGATAAATACAATACCCTAAGATAGACAAAGCCAACATAGTACGGATATTTGCTATTGTCATCATTAGCAATCCACGTGACATAAAGAAGAATAGGATTAATGCCAACAAACTATTAGAAAGCTCATATTTCTTGGAAGACCTATATAATATTACAAAACAGATTGAGAAAGTAATAAATGCGTTAATTGCAGGCAACCAATGTGCACTATTGTTTAACATGCCTACATAGTGGTAATAAAGAACAGCTACTGGAGTGCCTATATGTTTGATAGTTAACAGTATTTCTGGCAAGGATAAGCGCGCATATCCGGGGAGCATAAGCACAATACGCGACAAATCGGATCCGCTTTCAGGAACGTAAAAATATCCCATGCTAGCTAAAACCAGCGCATAAAGAAGCAACTGGAAACGAGTATATCTAACTTTAGAAAGAGATATACAAAAGCCAACAAGCACCGCACAATAAATACTTAAAGCAATTAAACGCGCTGTTAAATACATAATTTCCCTATTTAGGGGAGTATATTCTCCCCACATTTATAAAAATTGTACTCAAGATAATGTAACTTTTAATAAACACCGTCCAATATAGAACTTCTGTTGTTTTTCACTGACACAATCAATATCCTGCGTGCAACAACTCAAATGTAACGGGTATATAAATAAATTTTAAAATTTTTTATCATAGAAATCTCATTATCTAATTTTAATTAGATCTCCAATTTTTTTATCCCATTGGGTCGGCACAAATGGGACATATCCCGAACCATCAAAAAAAGTTATCTCTCCAAAATAAGGACGCTGATCAACATAATAAAAATCAACGCGCGCTTGCAATAATCCCGCAGCCAATTTGTTTACTAAAGGATAAAGTTGAGAAAGCATATCTTGGGATAAGGAATCAGTTTTTATAATGGGATACCCTTTGTTGTTAAACGGTTGTACTTGGCCTTTCATATCATAAAATATTTGAGAATGATTAGAAGTAAAACGTCCTTGATGCACCTCTACATAACAAGCTTTCCCGTTAAAACATAAAAATTTATAATCAGGCAAATCTTGAATTGTGGAATCCTCAATAAACTTTTCCGCGATGATACGCGGAGGTACATTTTTATAAGGCCACTCACGCCCGTACCAATAATTATTATTCTGTAACTGCCAAGATAATTTTTTAATAGCAGCTTCTTTATCCAGTTTGGATTTATCACGGCATATAACGACATCCCCACCCCCGGAATGATTGCATTTGAGAACAAATTGGTTAGGGAGTTTATCAAAATCAATATCTTCGGCTTTCTCCCATACACCGAGCGTAGGAATGATATACTGCTCGCCGATTTTATCCGCCACCCATTTTTTAACGGCATATTTGTCAACGAGGGTAGTATAAAGCGGGTTGCGGTCGTGTAGCTTTAGCCATTGCAATTTTTCGTTAAATGTTTGCGGATTTTTTAAATTCGCAAAACGATGGAAATGATAAAAATATTGCAATTGAATATACATTTCATCCGGTAATAAACGTAACAATTTTTTAATTAAATTTTTCATTCTCTTTTCCCTAAAATCTCTTTATAAATTTCATGGCTTTCTTGGGCCAATCTATCCCAATCGTACCGTTCGACCAATTTACGTGCATTTTGGCTTTTTTGTGCAAACTGTTCACGTTCACTGAGCATTTTTTTTATTGCCAAAGCGATACTTTTCGCCGTGTTTTCTGCCGTCCAACCGGCATTGTATTTTTCAATTTCCGGGCGCATATTGGTGCCGGTAGTAACCACACACGGCAACCCGTATGCCAATGCCTCAATAAGCCCCATCGGATGTCCCTCAAAACGGGATGTCATAATAAATACGTCCGCTTGTTTTAATACAGCAGCTTTTTGCTCACCGTACAAGCCATCATGAAAACGAACATAATCGTTCAATTGAAACGATTTTACCATTTGTTCCATTTCTTCCCGTTTTTGCAATCGGTCCGGCCCATAAATATCAATAGATACTGCCCTTTCTTTGAAGGAATCTGAAATCATGTGGCAAGCTTGCAATAGCAAATCAATTCCCTTATGATAAGGGTCCAACCGCCCAAAGAACACCAGTTTGAGCGGTTGATTGTGTGTATACGTTCTGGCCGTCAAAGGCGGCAGCGTTATGCCGTTTGGAATAATAATTTGTTTTTGATTCCATTTCACGCCGGAATCTTTTGCTTCTTGATACGTAAGATATTCAATAGCAGACGCCTTATGGGTAAATCCATAGAAAAACAGCCAATTTGCCAACTGTTTTTTGAGCCATTTTTTTTGTTGTGCATCGTGTGTCAGCTCCCCTCGCGGAATAAACACATACGGAATTTTTGATTTTTTTATCCATCTCAATAAGGGCAACAGCTTTCCATGCACATATAATTGCTCCAAAACAATTAAATCCGGTTTATTAAAAGGGGCAGGCAGTTTAGAAATATCCTTATTCGGAAATTCATTCAAATTATGATAAAAGGGTAAATTCCTCAAATTTAGTTTTTGAAAATTAGCGGCAATTTGCGCATTGGATAAATCGGCAAAATCATACCAAAACACATTATCCACTTTGGATTGCGCTGTAATTTGAGCCGGCACGCTATAAGTAGGTCCCGCCCATGGATTCCCCGACAAACAAGAAATGTACAAAATGTTCATAAACTATTTCCTCGATCTAATAGCATCAGGCACTAAAGTGAAATACAAATCTTGTATCTGTTTAGCAGTTTGATGAATATCAAACCCCTTTGCCGCCAAGAAATTCTCTCCCGAAGAACGGAGTTGTTTCTTTAATGATAAAACTGTGTCGGCCCAAATTGCAGGAGAATCTTTTAAGGACAACATGCGTGAGGACGGAAGAAGCAGTACCTCCGGGGTAATAGTATCTGCAAACACTCCCGGAACTCCCTCTGCTTGCCCCTCCACGCCCACTATAGGCAATCCTTCATATAATGAAGGCATGCATAACACATCCACCGCCTGTAACAAATCCGCGATATCTTTCCGAACGCCCAAAAAGAGTACTTTATCTTGCAAATTTTGAGAGTTCACCTTTTCTTTAATTTTATCTTCTAAAGCTCCTCGACCTATCAATAGCAGGCGGGCCGATGCGTCGCGCGAAATAATTTCCCGAAAAATATCCATAAGAAACACATGGTTTTTTTGATTATCAAATCGTCCGATATTACAAATTAAAAAATTATTTTCAAGCCCCAATTCTTTTCGTTTAACATCACGCATGTTGGGATTATAGGTAAATTTCTTAATATCAATGCCGTTATTGATAACCGTAAAATTTTTCTTAAAGTACGCTTCTCCCGCCGCTTGCGAACAAGCTACCTTGCGCGTAATTAGCGGCTCAAGCACCCGCAATATGAGATAATTACGCAATCTCTGCAATTTTCTTTCACTCAGCAGAGTCGAGTGAGAATGTTGAATAATATTTTTCGTACCAAAACATTTTGCAAGAGGATAAAACAAAATATTCAAATAGAGAATATGCGAGTGGACAATTTCATATCTATGTGTTTTAAAAAATTTATAACTTTCGTGTAAAAATTGGAAAAGGTGCTTATGGGGAGGGGGCAAACGGAAACATTGCCCTCCATATTTCCTGATCTCATCTTCATAAGAAAGTGACACTGTGTCAAAATACAAGTAGTCAAATTGAAGTTTCGATGTATCCAAATGTCTGTGCCAACCTAGCACTACCGATAGAACTCCACTATCGATTTTTATATTGCGCACAATTTGTAGAATACGAATTGGTTCATTTTTCATAATTTATAAACGCCAGTGAGCAATAGAAGTTCCTTTCGTCTGTTCCGCGGAGAAGATACCTTTTACATCTATCAAAACACGTTTATCTCCTCCCTTTCGCACATAGATTTTAGATAATTCTTCCAAGGAAAGATTTTTAAATTCTTGATGAGCCACCGCCACAATAATACAATTTACCTCTTTAAGCTCTGTTAATGGTGTTAATGAGAGACCATACTCTTTACGCGCCTCTTGTGCGTTAGCCCAAGGATCGGCCACTAACGGATGAATCCCATATTCTTCTAACCGTTTAATAATATCGTATACTTTGCTATTTCGTATATCCGGGCAATTCTCTTTAAACGTAAGACCTAAAATTGCAACGCGTGCTTTCTGCGGAGCCAAACCGACTTTAACCATTTGCTTAATAGCAGCATCGGCAACAAACTTCCCCATCCCGTCATTCACAATGCGGCCGTTTAATATAATTTGACTATGGTACCCCAACTTTTCTGCTTCATAGGTAAAGTAATACGGATCCACACCGATACAGTGTCCGCCGACTAATCCCGGACGGAATCCCAATGCATTCCATTTTGTATTCATACCGTCAACAACTTCGTTCGTATCAATGTTCATACGATCAAATACCATTGCTAATTCATTCATGAAAGCAATATTGATATCTCGTTGACTGTTTTCCACGACTTTAATGGCCTCGGCAGTACGTATATTTGAGACGGGATGCGTTCCTACTTCAATAACCAAATTGTAAACATTTTTAATTTCTTCCAAGCTTTCCTTGTCCATTCCGGAAACAATTTTATGAATATTTTCCAAACGGTGCTTTTTATCACCGGGATTGATACGTTCGGGACTATATCCTATTTTAAAATCAGTTCCACATTTAAGGCCAGACACTTCTTCTAAAATAGGGATACATATATCTTCGGTACAACCGGGATAAACCGTACTTTCATATACCACAATACTTCCCTTTGTCAAATTTCGCCCCACCACTTCTGAAGCACCTTGAATCGGGGTTAAATCCGGAGTGTGATCTATATTTACCGGAGTCGGGACAGCTATAATGTGAAATTTTGCTTGTTTTAGCATAGTTTCATCATTGGTAAAGTATACGGAAGTTTTTTTAATAACTTCATTACCTACTTCCTGGGTAGGATCTATCCCGGATTGATACGTTTTAATTTTGTTTTGATTTACATCAAATCCAATCACTTCAATCCCTTTCTTGGCAAAGGCCACAGCAATTGGCATCCCTACATACCCCAAACCTACAACCGAAAGTTTTTGCTGCCGATTAAGCAACTGTTGATAAATAGACATTTTCATTTCCTCATATTCTTTCTAAATTTTTAAAGCTTACATAACGAGTATTCAATCCATTTTTCGTATAGCATTAAGAATTCTTTTGCAATTTTGAGTATCATAAAGCGGGAAATAAGCAGAATGAGCATTTAAGAATTCTCTTGATACTTCAAAATTTCGACAAGCATATTCTTCTAGATTTTGAAGGATCCCTTCACAAGAGGTACAGCGTTTAGTAAAGGGGTTGTCTGCGTAATCAAAATAGCCGGGGGCATATTGTCGACGACGAAATTCATCTGCATCAAACTGATAAAATAATACTGGTTTTTTCATGTAGAGCATATCAAAAAATACGCTGGAATAATCTGTAATCAGGATTGCTGATTGGAGTAATAAATTTTGCACATCATAATCTTCTCGTTTGGCTAATAATATCCGCGGATGATGACTCTGAAATAATTCAATATACCGCTGCATATTACGATGCGGATAAAATAAGAGACGCAAGTCATGTTTTTCAAGCAATTGGTACAGTTTAGAAGAATTCAAAAAATCTTGCCACGCGTGTACGTACTGAGAGCAAGCAACATCCGGCGTATGGCCATCTTGATTTTTTGATTTAAGAAAAAACCAACTGCGCCAAGTAGGCATTACAAGTATCAATTTCTTATCCGTAATATTTTGATGCAAATTATCGAATCGAGCTAACCCTGTATATTGCACATGTGACGGAGGATAACCATAGGTCCTTTTCACAAATTCATACTCGGGCTTTGCCCCGCAAAGAAGTAACGACAATTTAGTAACTTCGTAATGCATCCAAGCCATATCATTGACAATAATGCCATGTTTCAAATAAATTCGTTTATTCCGCAAGATTCCACCCACTTCCAAAAGATAGCAAACAGCCGCATTGGGTTTCCCGCCTTTTTGGGAGCTAATATTTTTTGTAGCGGCTAAATAATATATCCAATGTTTAAAACTCCCATAAGGAATAACAGGCCCTATAGAAGAAACCTTGGCATAATCCGGAGAAAGACGATTAATAGCATAATAAACTTCTTGTTGCACCTGATTTTCTCGCAAATATTTAAAAAACCAATATCCGTTATCACGCGCTTCCATAGCATCTTCACAAATCAGCCATAAATCAGGATGTCTCTTCTTAAACACATAGGCGCAAGGAATTGCCAAAACAAATAAAAAGATGTGTGTAATATCCTTAAGAGTAACATCTTTGATCCGGTGTTTAAAAGTAGAAAAAGATATCATGCTATGCGCTCCTATGTTGAAAAAGGGTTAAAACTTGTTGTAACTGAACTGTTAGCGGGCCATCCGCTACAATTACAATTTCCGCAGGCGGTACGGTTTGGTTAATAACACTTTCCAAAGCAATTTTTAAATGAGCGGGATTATCTTTGCCGTACACGCACATTGCCACTGAAAAGGGTGGATAATCCGTGCCGGTCGTCTTTAGCGGGGCTGCAATTCCTTCAAGCGGCGCAGGACTCTTGCGCAACAATTTATACGCATACGCCCGTAGCGAATTGGGTAACAGGACTTCTCCCCCCAAGCGCAAAAGTACATTGTAAACCAAACGTGGCCAACCAATTAGATTGTTTGCCCAGAGAAATACTTGTAAAGCTGTTTCGCTTTTAAAATACTGCCATCCACCCCGACGAGCACTCATACCGTTGCCCGTGCGCACGTTTACCAGTGTGTCAGGCACGTTGGCAAATTTAGCCCCTTTGAGTGCCATGCGCGCCCACAAATAATAATCTTCGTTACAATACCAATCTTGGTATCCCCCTGCTTTTTCCACGGTCTCTTTTTTGAACATAACACTTACTTGATTAAAGGGACACCGTTTTTTAAGATATTTTTTGAGCTCCTCATCCGTCAAGGGAACCCGGCGCATACCGGTTGGGGATGCAGGGTCATCGTTAAATTCAGCGATTTGACCACCTACAATATCCACCTTAGGGTTGATCATAAAAACCCTTAACTGCTTTTCGAAACGGTTTGGCACGCTAATATCGTCCGCATCCATGAGCGCAACCAGCCCGTGGCTACACGTTTCCAAAGATTTCCGACGTGCTACTCCGTGGCCTTGATTCGTAGGTAAATGAATAATTTTAAAATTCATTGGGGAACCTCAATATTTGCATCCGCACGGCAAATTTCTTCCATTTTAAGAATGGCATTTAATTGATGAATTTTGCCTATACCATCCAACCAACCAAATAAAAATCGGCGAAAAGGATAAATAATTTTGATTATTTTATCTAAACCTGGGCGATACTTAATGCGCAATTTGCAATAAGCTTTACGAAATCCAAAATATTTTTCCAAGTAATCTTGAAAATGAGTTTGATGGTTAATGGCACGAGATCCATCACTGATAAAAAAAGGAGAAAACATACGGGGATTTAAAGCTTCTAATACTCCGTGAACCAATGCCGCATTTATTCCTTGTTTTTCATACGCAGGAGTCACCTTAAGCGCTGTAAAATTAACATAATGTTGATAATCATTTAATACTGCGTATCCCACCAAATTATTTTCCTTAATACTAAAAGCTCCATAAACACACACATGGGGGAATTGCCAAAATTGGATTTTTTGACAAAATTGCTCAAAAGTTTCATGAGGACGATATTTGGCCGGGTATGCAAGCGATGCGGCCCGTTGAACTTCGTATAACGCCTTTGTATAATCTTTTGGGTTAATTAATCGTATATAAAAATTTTTGAGTGCTTTTCGCACTTCATAGCGCGCCTTTTTAGAAGCTTTTTCTACTTGCCATGGAGTGTCTTTGATACAATACCACCAATTCATTTTTTGGGGGAAATCCCATCCCTCAATCCAGCGACATAAAAAAACGTATCCATTTTCGTTGGAAAAAAAATAAGGAGCATTGATCTCTTGGGAAGAAGCAGGGATATACGGAGGATTATCTGGTACAAGAGCATGGTTATAATATCTCCAATGAGATGAAGAAAAAAGAGGCATATAACAATGCCCTATCTTTGTTTTTTTAACCTTTCCTATTTTGTTAAATCCTGCCTTTTCTATACCGCGGATAGATGGAGTATTTGTAGGGTGTACCAACATATAAAAGTGGTTACCATTTTTCGTTTGGGTAATATAATCCAAAACCATAGGATAAATCCCTTGCCCGCGATACTGAGGATGCGTAAAACAAGGACCAATTTCATAGTCGTTCTCGTTCAAAAATGGAAATTTAAAACATTTTCCGACCACATACGAAGTGTGTGTAATAGCACCATCAGAATTAGTTGTATAATAAATTGATAAATTTCCTCTAGTGATTATCTTAAACCACGCACGCGTTAGCCATGTTTTTAAACTTATGCGCTCCGCAGGTAATTTTCCTAACCAACAGCCATGAGAAAACGGTACCGCACAATAAATCTGTAAGGATTCGTTATAGGGAAGATCTTTTCTTTTTTTCCTATACAGAAAATCTACTGGTCGCATATTTTGCCTCTTGTTGTTTTTGTTGGTACTCTTCTTTGGTTACTTTTCCCCGCTGCAAGAGATAATCCCCATAGTCCGTGGCGGTAGCGGCGTTTTGCTCGGTAATACCTTCCGGTTTAATAAACGATTTAATAAACGTTTTGGCAATAATTTTCACATCGATCCAAAATGTAATACACGCGATATATTTCAAATCCCAATCCAGTTTATCTTGCCAGTCAATATCGTTGCGGCCGTTGATTTGCGCAAGTCCCGTAAGTCCGGGGCGTACGCTGTGGCGTTCGCGGTGCGCAGCGGACATAAACACCATATCTCGCACCAACTGTGGTCGTGGGCCTACCACGCTCATCTCGCCTTTTAAGATATTAAATACTTCCGGCAATTCATCTAAACTTGTAGCACGTAAAAATTTGCCAAACTTGGTAAGTCGCACTTCATCAGGTAATAATTTCCCATCTTTGTCTTTTTCATCCGTCATCGTGCGAAATTTATAGAGTTTAAAAATTTTTTCATCTTTTCCCGGCCGTTGTTGCTTGAATAACACCGGGCTCCCCAGCTTTATACGCACCAATATTGCCACAATGGCAAACAACCACCAAAAACATATCAACACCCCCACCGCACACAGGATATCCAACGGGCGTTTGAAATATTTTTCATACAGGCCATAAGGAAAATGTGTATTAGACATTATCTAAAACATTCCTTTACCAGTTCAATGACAATATCTTGTTGCTTTTGGGTCATTTTGTTATCGCTGGGCAAGCACAAACCGCGGTTGAAAATATCCGCTCCTACATCCACCGTGCCGCCCGCGATATATGCATTGGTACGGGCACGGCCGTTACCGTCTTTTGTGATAAAAGGGTTCATGCGGTAAATAGGTTGTAAGTGCATAGGTTTCCAAATCGGTCGAGATTCCACGTTATATTTGGACAACGTCTCCATGATATGGGTTGGACAAGATTTACCCGATTCTTTGACGTATAAAGAATCTTTCTCCCCGCGCACTTGTTTGCACATTCCTTCCGGTTTAATCAAGAGGCACGAAAGCCAGCAGTTCGGCTCCATTTTTCCCTTGATATACGGATTCATGGTAACGGGTAAATCTTTTAAGCCCTCTTGGTAGCGTTTATAAATGGCGCGTTTTTGAGCCAGATGCTCGTGCAAATGTAAATATTGCCCACGCCCGATACCGGCTAAAATATTACTCATACGGTAGTTATAACCCAGTTCTTCATGCTGATACCACGGGGCATTTTCGCGCGCTTGCGTGGCCCACTTGCGGGCTTTGTTGGCGGTTTCTTCGTCGTGGGTAAATAACATCCCTCCGCCCGAACACGTAATAATCTTGTTACCGTTGTACGAAATAATATTATACGTACCAAAAGAACCCGTTTGTTTGCCCTTATAAGTAGCACCCAACGATTCAGCCGCATCTTCAATCACAACGGCGTTATGCTTTTTACAAATGGCTAAAATCTCGTCCATTTTGGCAGGCGTACCGTAGAGGTGCGCCAACATTACCACTCGTGTATCCGGATAGAGTTTAAAAGCTTGTTCCAAGGCCACGGGGTCCATATTCCACGTGTCGTATTCGGAATCAATAAAGATTTGGCGTCCTTTTTCGTAAGAAACGGGATTGACGGTGGCCGAAAACGTCATGTCACTGCAAAATACATTTTCACCGGGTTTCACACCGGCCAATTTAACGGCCAAATGCAAGGCAGATGTACCGCTGGCAAGTGCCACCCCATAAGGCATACCCACGTAAGCGGCTGCGGTTTTTTCAAGTTCCGCCAAATGCGGGCCTACGGTAGATACCCAGTTGGTGTCAAAAGCTTCTTGTACAAATTTTTGTTCATCCCCGTGCATAGTAGGGGAAGACAGCCAAAGTTTCTTTTGAAATGGTGTAATGTCTCCCATAAATAAACCCTCGGAACACAATGCTTAGCTAAAAATCAGTTCCTTTTCTTTCATTTTTAAATCTTTGTTGGCTCCGGTTGTTTGTTCAGCCGGATGATACGTATTTACCGTTTTGGCAACTAATGCGCGAATACTCTCTTCTTGCTCGGAATAACTGGCGTTCATCAACAGTTTCACATCTTTTAGGAAGGTATCGTTATCAAACGGAATCGGACGGCCTATATGGATTAAATCATTCTCCGTGCGAGTCAACCCTTCCTCTGCCATTAATTTTTCTTCGTACAATTTTTCTCCGGGGCGCAAACCGGTATACGTAATTTTAATATCCACACCCGGGCGCAAGCCAGCCAATTTAATCAAGTTACGTGCCAACGTATCGATTTTAACCGGGGAACCCATATCAAGTACAAAAATTTCCGAACCTTTTCCCATCACACTGGCTTTTAAAACCAGGGAAACAGCTTCGGGAATCGTCATAAAATAGCGAATAACATCCGGATGGGTTACCGTGAGCGGCCCCCCCTCTTCCATTTGTCGTTTAAAAAGAGGAATTACGGAACCGTTACTCCCCAACACATTTCCGAAACGTACGGCTACAAACTGTGTTTGGGAATGAATTTCTTGAGCTTTCTTTTCCATGAAGGACAGTTCGTCGCGCATGTGAGCATGCAAAAGGGGAAGTTCATTTTCACGATGATGTTTAATCATGTAGTCAAAGGTTTGCACAATCATTTCACACAAACGTTTAGTGGCCCCCATTATATTCGTAGGGTTAACGGCCTTATCGGTGCTGATAAGCACAAAGCGTTGGCAGCCGTTTTTCATAGCGGCATAAGCGGTTTTATAGGTACCAATTGCATTATTCTTAACGGCTTCACACGGAGATCCTTCCATCAACGGAACGTGTTTATGTGCTGCTGCATGATAGACCACTTCGGGCTTATAGGTTTCAAATACGCGGGCAATACGCTTACTATCGCGCACAGAACCGATAATTGCCTTGAGGTTTAGGTTGGGATATTTACGTTTTAATTCTTGTTCAATATCGTACGCGTTATTTTCGTACATGTCAAAAATCAAAAGCTGTTTGGGCTGATGGGCGGCAATTTGGCGGCACAATTCACTGCCGATACTGCCTCCGCCTCCGGTTACCAAAATAGTTTTACCGGTAATGAATTTGAAAACATCGCTCATATCCATGGTAATAGGTTCGCGCCCCAACAAATCTTCCACGGATACGTCTTTCAAACTTTGGACCGAAATTTCATCATTGACCAGTTGGTAAAGGCCGGGCAATACCTTAATCTTACATTGGGTTTCTTTACAAATGTTTAAAATATCTCGTTTTGTTTCGGCCGAAGCTGCGGGAATAGCAAAATAAATTTTATTGACGTTGTATTTTTTAACGGCAGCCAAAATTTCGTCACGTCCGCCCACTACCGGCACGCCGGAAATAGTACGGTTCCATTTCTGCGGGTCATCGTCGATAATAGCGCGCACACGCCCGTTTTTAGCCAATTTAGAGCGTTGAATATCCTGTAAAATCATCCGTCCGGCCTCTCCCGCCCCGATAAGCAATATCCCCGCTGCAGTATCTAAAGAGGAATAAGCCGTAGAACGTTTGGAGCGTTCCCATTGGACAAAACGTTCCACAAAACGGACCGCCGAAACCAACGCAAATTGAAATAAAGAGCCGAAAATATAATAAGAAATCGGCATTCTTCTAAACAATAAAGTAATACCTACAATTTGGAATATTGTGGAAATCAATGACACAGCCACCACGCGCGTGGCTTCGGTAACGCTGGCATATTTCCAAATGCTTTGGTAGAGTTTGAATTTAAAGAATAAAAACAAACAAAAAACAGTGTAGATAGGAACGAAACCGAGGTAACTATACAGATATTCCTTCGGGATAGCAGAATATTGCAAATCAAAACGCAATAATAAGGCCGCAAAATAAGCCCCGCTGACAGCCAATGCATCATAAGCCATCAGGTAAAGTGTAATAACCTTCCAGCGCGGTAAATGCAATTTAAAACGCTTTGATTTTTTTCTCATATTCCAAACCAAAAATTAAATAAGTGTATATATTTTAACATTTATTAGGGATACCATACCAGTTTCTTGGAAATATTTTGTATATAGGTTCCACCCTTGTATAGCATTTCTCCAACCAATATTTTATGACAAACATTTTGCCTCCTTAAGGGGAATTTGGTATAATGAAAGTAGATTTAAGCCCAGTTGGCGCAGCGGTAGCGCGTTCCCTTGACATGGGAAAGGCCACAGGTTCGATCCCTGTACTGGGCAAATTTAGAAACCCGCCAAAATGGCGGGTTTTTGCTTTTCCCTCCTGTTTAGATTTGTTATGATAAGGAAAAGGAGTTTTTACCATGACCACACTTTTCATTATTCTCTTTATCCTTGCATTAGCCGGATGTCTTTTCCTTGCATTCAAAGTTCATAATCTCTCTCAAGAGAAAATCCGCTTTGAAGAACGCGCCAAGGCCTTGGAACAAATACAAGGCAACCAGGAAAAATTTTTTAACACGTTGCAAGAGCAGGCCAAAGATTCTTTTAAACAGATAGCCGTCGAATCCCTGAAAACCCAAAAAGAAGAATTGGTGGCAAAAAATGCGGATTTGTATACCCCGCTTAAAGAAACCATGGACCGTTTTTCTAAGGAAATGGGCACACTTCGTACCGAGAGTGCCGCCCAACACAGTTCCCTTTCCACCGCACTTGAAAAATCATTCACGGTAAGTGAAGAATTACAACAAAAAACGGTGGAGTTAACCACCGCGCTTAAAAACCCAAAAACACAAGGCACCTGGGGAGAAATCATCTTGGAAGACGTCCTTTCTTCTTCCGGCCTACGCGAAGGCGAAGAATGGGAAAAACAAGTGTCCCTCAAAACCGAAGAAGGAACACGTTTGCAGCCCGATTTTATCCTACACCTCCCTCAAAAGAGAGATCTTATCATTGATTCCAAAATGTCCCTTAACAGCTATACACAATGGGCCAATGCTCCGGAAGGCGAAGAAAAACAAAAATTCCTTAAAGAACATGTACGCAGTGTGGAAGAACACATCAAGGAATTATCCGAAAAAGATTATCCCAAACTCCTCAAAAACGAGCGTTTGGATTTTACGTTAATGTTTATCCCCATTGAACATGCGTACTTTGCCGCGCTCCAAGGCAACCCCAATTTAAACCAGTTAGCTCGCCAAAAACATATTGCTTTGGTAACGGCTTCCAATCTTTTGGCGGTGCTACAGTTGGTAAATCAGTTATGGCAACAGGAACACAGCATGAAAACCGTCAACGTAATTTTTAAAGCCGGGCAGGACATGCACGAACGTGTTTGCCGGTTTGCCGAACGTATGAACGAAATTCATACTAAAATTACCGGGCTGGAAAAGGCCTACGAAGAAGCGCAAAAAACATTAACCGGCACACAAGGGATTTTAACCACCGCTAAAAAATTGGAACAATACCGGATTAAATCCGCCAAGAATTTGCCGGAAATAGAAGGAAATTATCAAAGTATCTCCTCCGCGGACAACTCCGCGCCGACAGAACTATTCCCAAATTAAAATTCAAAGAACACATCTTGCAGAAAAAAGTAAAATATATAAAATAAATTTTCGACACACCGGAATTGCCTATGATTTTATTTAATTGTGATTATAACGAAGGGGCTCATCCCTCCGTCTTAAAAAAATTAGCCCAAACCAATTTGGAACAAGCCCCCGGTTACGGGGCAGACCCTTATTGCCGTGCGGCTGCCAAACAAATTGCCCAAGCATGCCACGCACCGCAAGCGGATATCCATTTTCTTTGCGGGGGAACACAAACCAATTTAACGGTAATTGCAGCTTGCTTACGGCCTTACCAGTGTGTTATTTCGGCTGAGTCCGGCCACATTAATGTACACGAAACCGGTGCCATTGAATCCACCGGTCACCGTATCCACACTCTACCTGCCGAGCAAGGGAAAATTACAGCCGAGCAAATTGAACGCGTTTGTAAAAATCATTGGCAAGATGACAACCCCGAATTTGCGCCTCAGCCCAAATTGGTATATTTGTCTTTTCCTACCGAATACGGTACCCTTTATTCAAAAGCGGAACTGGATGCCATCCGCCGCACGTGCGACGCGAACAATTTGTTTTTATTCATTGACGGCGCACGTTTGGGATACGGCCTACAAGCCCCCGGTAACGATGTTACATTGCCCGACATCGCCGCTTTAGCGGATATTTTTTACATCGGCGGGACAAAACTGGGCGCTCTTTTGGGGGAAGCTGTCGTTATTACCAACCAAAAACTCAAAAAAGATTTCCGTTATTTTATGAAACAAAAAGGCGCTATCTTGGCCAAAGGCCGAGTGTTGGGACTCCAATTTGCCGCCTTATTTGAAAATAACCTTTATTTCAGCTTAGCCAGGCAAGCCAACCAGCTGGCCCTTAAAATTCGCCAAGCATGTGAAGCCGCCGGCTTACAAATTGCGTATGATTCTCCTACCAATCAGCAGTTTGTTATTTTTCCCAACACGCTTTTAACCAAATTGGAAGAAACATACGTTTTTGCACATACACGTTATCTGAATAAAAACGAAACGTTAATCCGTATTTGCACCAGTTGGGCCACACGGGAAGAAGACGTCCAACAATTAGTGTTGGATATTCAAAAATACGCAGGGAAATAATATGCTGCACATCGGGTGTCACTTATCCAATTCCAAAGGGTTTGAAGCAATGGGAAAGACCGCCCTTTCTATTGGAGCGGATACATTTCAATTTTTCACGCGTAATCCGCGCGGCAGCCAAGCCAAAGACATTGACCCGCAAGACGCCAAACGCCTTTGCAATTTAATGTCCGCCCATCATTTTGCCCCTATTATTGCGCACGCGCCTTATACACTAAACCCCGCTTCTGCGGATGTTAAAACGCGGGATTTTGCGTTGCAAACTTTCGCGGACGATTTAAAGCGCATGGAATACGTCCCGGGCAACCTCTATAACTTTCATCCCGGCTCCCATGTGGGGCAAGGGGTGGATGTCGGTATAAAATTGATTACCGATACGTTAAATAAAATTTTAACTCCCAAACAGAACACAACCGTTTTGTTGGAAACCATGGCCGGGAAAGGCAGTGAAATCGGCCGGACGTTTGACGAACTCAAACGCATTTTAGACGGCGTGAAACTAAACCGCTTGATGGGAGTTTGTTTAGACACTTGCCACATTAGCGACGCAGGTTACTCTATCGCTCGTTTAGACGATACTTTGACCGAATTTGATAAACAAATCGGCCTTAAAAATTTAAAAGCCATTCATTTAAATGATAGCTTGAACCCCCAAGGCGCCCATAAAGATCGCCACGCCAAAATCGGGGAAGGAACCTTAGGCACCGAATTATTGGCAAGCGTCATCAATCATCCTTCCTTAAAGCATTTACCGTTCTGCTTGGAAACTCCTAACGAATTGGACGGCTACGCGGCCGAAATCAAACTCCTGCGCAGTTTATACAAAAAATAACACTCTTCAAACTATCCCGAATTAGGCCTTTAGACCCAATTTTATATAGGTCCAAATAACCTGCCTTTATAGGCCAAAGGACCCTCGCATTTTTCTCCCAAACTCTTTATACTAAAAGTATACGAACCCCCAACAAGGAGAAAAACATGAAAACAAAGAAAGTATTAACCGCATGTTTGGCACTTTTGTTAATGTCAAATGTGTCTTTTGCACAAATTAAACCACGCTATGAACAGGCAAAACGAGACAATACCTACGTTGACTCTGTAAAAGCAGCGGCAAAACTAGTTCTAATAAACAAGCAAACAAAAAAGCAAGGAAACACCCAAGACGAATATAGCAGAATCCTCCATCACATAAAGACATCGGAACAAGACCCAGCAGAAACAGGATTCGCTGCTGCAGCTGGTGCAGCAGTAACAGCGGGAGCAATCGCAGGCATGGTCAGCGACCCAGTCATAGTAGCAAGCTACACAGCAGAAAAGATCCTTGGTGTTACGCTTGCATCAACAGTCGTTATAGAAGCAACACTTGTATGTGCAGCAACTATTACGGTAATTGCAGGGAAAAAGTGGGTCTGTGATAAAATTAATTTTTCGGGGAAAGACAAGAGCGCAGAGAATAAAGAATATTCTGCTATCGCACAAGCTCTTGGTCAAAGTGAGATTTTCTCTAAATATCAAGTAATACTTACAGGCATACGTAAAAATCCCGACCCGAAAAAAGAATACGCAACCCCTCTGCACTTGGAAAAGACGGCTCTACAGAGGTTGGCCAAATTCTTACAAAACCCTCGCGACTACAAGGCCAAGTACGACAAGAATTTGCCGGAAAGAGATTATAGATTTTATTTCGACTTTCCTTCCGGTCATCCTGAGTTGGCAAACGAGCGGGTTTATGCAGAGGTAGACATTGACAGTAAAGTCATTATCGTATCTAGCTCAAGCTATGGAGAGAAAAAAACTACAACAAAGCACAATATCAAAGCTAAAAAGAAATAACGTAGTTCTTAAAACATTAAAGGGGCTTTTATTAAAAAGCCCCTTTTTGATGGCGAAATTTTCCAACAAAAACCCGCTCAAGGCGGGTTTATTTTTCAAATGGTGGACCTGACAAGGATCGAACTTGCGACCTCCTGCATGCCATGCAGGCGCTCTCCCAGCTGAGCTACAGGCCCATTATAAATACAGTATACCATTTACTGCGGAAATTTGCAACTTTTACATCCCAAAACCGAGCCCGTCTACCAAGAACGGCGGATAGCCGCGTTCCTTCATTTTACGTTGGGTAATTGAAAAATCGTACGGTTCCCGTATGAAAGAAAATGTTTTCTCTTCCGTGTCCCAAATACCAAACGAAGCCGCCGGGTCGTTATCCCGCGGACGGCCCACCGCACCGGGGTTGATTACATAGCGGAATTTATCTTCCAACGTCATTACCCAATTTTTTGCCTTATTGAGGCGCAAAATGGAATCCTGTTCCGTACCCCGCATATAAAAAGACAAATGGGTATGGCCCACAAAACAGACGTTTCCTTCCCACAAGGCGTAATTGGAACGAAACTGTTTTACGCTCGTAAAATATTCCCGAATCGGATCCGCCGGCGTACCATGCACCACGGTATAACTCCCTTTGCGTGCAATAACGGGAAGGGAAGAAAGAAACCGGACGGAATCATTGTGCAAGGTCTTCCGTGCATCTTCCAACGACGCTCTGGCTTCATTATTGAAAAGGTCTTCCAGGTCCGGCCGCATAAAAATTGCATCGTGGTTTCCCATCACGTTTACGATATCCGGCAACGTCATAACCGCTGCTACACAGGCCTCACTGTCCGGCCCGTAACCGATAATATCCCCACAGTTAATATACCCGTCCACTTTCTCTTTTTTCAAGCGGGCCAAACAAGCTTCCAGCGCTTCCAAATTTCCGTGGACATCCGAGAAAACCCCTATCTTCATTCTGCACCTGCCATGATGGTCTCTTTTTGCTGTTCGGTCTGCGCGTTGCGGTCCGCCAAGTTCACAGACATTACCTTTGACACCCCGCTCTCTTCCATAGTAATACCATAGAGCATGCGGGCCGCTTCCATGGTGCGTTTGTTGTGGGTTACCACAATAAACTGCGTGGTTTTGGAAAACTCTTTAATCAAATTGACATACCGTTCTACGTTGGCTTCGTCCAATGCGGCATCCGCTTCGTCCATAATACAGAAAGGCGAAGGATTATGCGTAAAGAAAGCAAACAAGAGCGACATTGCCGTCAGTGTTTTTTCTCCACCGGACATAGAAGTAATATTTAGTAATTTCTTGCCGGAGGGTTGCGCATAAATCTCAATGCCGGTTTCCAGTAAGTTTTCCGGTTGCGTAAGCACCAAATCGCATTCCCCGCCGTGGAACAAACTTTGGAAAATATTTTTAAAATGCATCCGCACTTGTTCAAATGTGTATTTAAAGTTTTCACGGGTCGTTTGATTAATTTTGCTGATAGCGGATTTCAAATCTTTCTTGGCGTTATCCAAATCCGTCATCTGCGTTTTCAAGAAGGTATGGCGCTCGTTAAGGGCATCATATTCTTCCGGAGCAGTCATATTGACGGCCCCCATATTTTCAATGCGTTTGCGCATCATTTTTACCCGTTCGTAATCGACGGTTTTGTCCCCATAGTGCAACTGGGCTTCTTCCGGCGTAATATTCCAACTTTCAAACAAATGGTTGGTAACTGTGGTACGTTGGCGGCGGGCATTGGCTAAAGCATTTTCCAAGTTCGTCTTTGAAATAATCAATTCGGAAGATTCCTTTTTGCAAGCATTAAGAGCAGAAGTTTTTTCGTTGTATTCTTTCTTTAACGCTTCCAAATCGGCCCGCATCTGATGTTCGTCCACTTCCAACTTTGCCAATGTGTCGCGCTCGGCGGACAACTTCGCTTGTGTGGACAATTTTTCGTCGGCCAAGCTTTTTAAACGCAAATTGGAAGAAGCAATTTGTTCATTGCGTTTTCCTTCACTATCGGTCAAACTGTTAAATTCATATTCGGTAGATTTTAAATCCAATTCCACGTTATTCTTTTTGATGCGCACATCATATAAAGAAGCACTCAAGGTATTAATTTCCCCTTTCAATTTTTCCGCTTGTTCGTGCAAGGTTTGCTGCGATTTTTTGATATCTTCCCCGCGGGCGGTAACGGTTTCGTGTTGGGTTTTAATTTCCGCTAATTGTTTTTTATAGGTTTCAATGTTCTTCTTGCGATTGTCCACCCGCAACGTAATTTCTTGTTTGCGTGCATCGGCACGAGAGAGCTGTGCTTGAATTGTTTGTGTTTCGCGTTCTTTGTTGGCCCGTTCATTTTGAACCGAGTTTAATAAAAGGGCTTCTTCTTGCACTTTGGCGCGCAATTGTTGGAGTTTTTCTTCTCCCTGCGCCAATTGTTTTTGTACCGTTTCAATTTCCTGTGCAATTTTTCCTTCCTCGGCGGATAAAGTTTCCAATTCTTCCCGGGCAGTTTCTTCTTCCCCCCAGTAGGCCTCCGGAGCACGAACGCTTTCGTCCCCGCCTCCCACAAAGAAACCGCCTTTTACAACGCCTTCTTCGTAAGAATAGCCCCCCACAATATACTGAACCAAATTTTCAAGTTCGGCCTTATATTTTAATTGGGAAGCCAACGCATGAGCCGTTTTGCCGGGTTTCACGGCGGGAACCTCGGAAAGAATAATAAATTTAGCACGGGCTTTTCCTTTTTCCCGCAATAGAGCTACTGCCTTTTCAACAGTGGCTTTTGTATCACACAACACGGCATCTAAATATTTCCCAAACGCTTCTTCCACCGCAACGCCCAAATTGGCAGGATATTTTAACGCTTTGCGTAACGTTCCTTTCACTCCCTTGAGCCCGCTGTCCGTTATTGTTTTAACCCCTACCCAATACGGGTCATTTTTACCCTGCGTTTGGATGAGTTCCAACTTGGCAGCCAAACCGGCCCGTTTGGATTTAATAGAGGAAAGTTGTTCATTTAAAGCAGCACGTTTTGTTTGCAGCGCACGGAATTGTTCTTCCGCTGCGGCCACCGCCTTTTTGGCGTTGTCCGCTTCGTTTTGTTTTCCTTGCACACGCAGGATTACTACCTGCAAAGCTTCTTGCAATCCCTTCAATGTTTTTTCTTGTTCTTGGCGGGCTTGCTCGGCCGCAATTAAATCTTCTTGTTCCCGTTGAATAGAGGATTCTTCCAACGCTACCCGATTGGAAACTTCCATTTGTTTTTGCACCAATGCCATCAAATCGCGCGAGGATTGCTCCAACATATGATCGGCTTTGCGCAAATCATTTTCCAATTGTTGGGCTTCGTTTGTACGGGTATTGTATTTTTCCTGCAACGGTGCCAATTCCGCCGTAACAGTGGCCAATTGTTCCCGCAATTTGGCAAGTGCCGGGGAAAGTTCCTGCAAGCGGTTTTGCCCACGTTTGGATTCTGCACCGGATGAAGCAATTTGGGCAGTTAATTCTGCCGTTAAATTGTCACAGTTTTTAATGGCCCCTTCCAATAATCCCACTTGGTATTTACAAGCGGAAATTTTTTCATTAAAAGCATCGGCCTCTTTTTGTTTATGTGTTAAATTTAAATCCAGTGCGGCCGCGGCTCCTTCTTGCGCGGAAATACGATTTTCCAAATCTCCCAATTTGCGCTCAATCGGCTCCAATTCCGCTGTATGCTTGGCAATAGCCGCGTCGGCCTCTTTCAACGAACAAAGAGAAATGGCAATTTCGCTCTCTTTCAATTCTTCACGATACTTCTGATACAACCGTGCTTTTTTGGCCTCACTGTCTAATTTTTTAATTTGTTCGGCAATCAACGCTACTGTATCGGACAAACGCGCCAAATCTAAATCTACTCGTTCCAACCGGCGGATACATTCTTCCCGTTTGGCCTTATATTTAGAAACGCCGGCTACTTCTTCAAACATTTCACGCCGTTGTTCCGCCGACGCGGAGAGCACGCTTTCCACTCCCCCCTGGTCGATAATGGCATATCCTTCCCCGCCGATACCGGTATCTAAAAACAAATCGCGGATGTCGCGCAAGCGGCACTGTACCTTATTTAAATAATATTCACTTTCACCGGAGCGGAAAATTTTGCGTGTAACGGTAATCTCATTAAAATCAAGGGGTAATTGGCGAGTGGAATTATCAAAAATCATACTGACTTGCGCCATGTTGAGGGGAGCACGTTTGGCCGTACCGTTAAAAATAATATCTACCATGGATGAGGAGCGCAGCGATTTCCAACTCATCTCTCCAATCGTCCAACGCACCGAATCAATTACGTTTGATTTACCACAACCGTTTGGTCCTACTACACACGTAATACCGGGCTCAAAATCTAGGCGGGATTTGTCCGCAAACGATTTGAACCCAACAATTTCTATTGCTTTTAAATACATAAATTCCCCTCAGGTAGATATATTTTGATTATACCATTTTCGCCATATAATAAGGTGCAAGAGGTGTTTTGCTTTCACCTTAACGCGATCACAAACATCTTGTTTGTGTAATTTTTTACAAATTAAGCAACGAGGAAAAGGACCTATTTTGGACCTATTTTTCTTCTTTTTCTGTTCTCTACGCGTACAATATAAAAAAGGCCTCGAGTATGAACCGTCGAAAAAAAAGCTTGCAAAAGTTTCTTATTTTTATTACACTTGATTTGTAGTTCACAATCCGTTAATATTAACGACGATTCCTTTAAAGGAGGAGTAATCAAATGGCTGAAAAAGTATTGAAAGTAGGCATGGACCGCGAAGACGGCTTCCTCTACTACATTGACAAAGACGGTGATATTGCCCGCGTCCAAATGGCCCGCGGCGGCAAAAAAGGTGGTAAACCGAAAAAAGTCGAAAAATGCGGTATCAAAAAAGAAAAAGGATACTTGTATTTCTTAGACAAAAAAGGCGATATTTCCAGAGCCAAAATGGTAAACGCCAAATAAGTTTACTAAACTTAAACC
>JAEEGL011752155.1_pt1 | contig 63462 bp, 55 predicted proteins | sample 9134231 | NCBI WGS metagenome assembly JAEEGL01 (sample SAMN16246548, study PRJNA631951) | gut metagenome | biome: gut microbiome; feature: rumen; material: fiber-attached | host: Bos | place: Iran: Karaj | collected 2018-10
ATTTTCCAATATCGGAGAAAAAGGCATCCGTTACAGTCAGCTTCCTGCTCACACGATGGAACTTGCTGAAGCACTGAAGGCCGAGCTGACGACCCAGTGGAAAGACTTCCGCGGAATCGAACTCCAGAAGATCGGCGTTTCCAGCGTCAAGGCTCTGGAGGAGGATGAGGAACGCATCAAACAGCTCCAGTTCAATGCTACGCTGAAAGACCCGACCATGGCTGCTGCACACTCCGTAGGCGCTCAGGCTCAGGCTATTCAGGATGCAGCAAAGAACCCCAATGGCGCAGCAATCGGTGTGATGGGTTATAACATGGTACAGCAGGCAGCCGGCAATACGGTTGCGGATCTTTTCGCCGTCGGTGCAGCGCAGGCTGCACACGTTGCCCCTCAGGCTGCCGCTCCCGCGGGATGGACATGCCCGAATTGCAATACGGTCAACTCCGGTAACTTCTGCACACATTGCGGCACCAAGAAGCCGGAAGTTGCAAAGAAGATCAGATGCAGCAAATGCGGTTGGGAAGCCAATCCCAGTGATCCTGTACCGAATTTCTGCCCGAATTGCGGCGACCCGATTGATGCGAACGATCTGGTATAATCCAGGCGTTTCTGTCACGATCGGATAGAGTCTTTATAAAGGTGGCAGAAAAGCGGCATAATGCTTTTCTGCCACTTCTTCCAAAAAGGAGATTGTTCATGCCTTCACAGGTGACGAATTATCAATGCCCTTCTTGCAACGGCCCACTGCATTATCTTGCAGGCTCAGACAAATTGAAATGTGACTATTGCGGCAGTGAATTCAGTATTCATGAGATCGAAAACCTCTATTCTGAAAAGGATGCTGCTGCAGTCTCGGCACAGTTGAAAGAAGAAGAAAAGGTTGAAGCCCAAAAGGACGGATGGGATTTTTCTTCTATCTCAGGGGACTGGGCAAGCGAAGATAAGAACCTTCGGCAGTATAATTGTCCTTCTTGCGGCGCTGAATTGCTCTGCGACGACACCACAGCTGCGACCAGCTGTCCGTATTGCGGAAACCCGACGATCGTACCGGGGCAGCTTACCGGTATGCTTAAGCCGGATTACGTCATTCCTTTCAGATATGAAAAGAAGGCTGCCGTAGAAGCGCTGAAAAACTATTATAAAGGCAAGTATTTTCTGCCGAAGACTTTTCACGATGAGAACCATATTGATGAGATAAAAGGGATTTATGCCCCTTTCTGGCTATATGACGGACAAATCTCAGCCGATATCACTTATCATGCAACAAGATCGTCGACATACAGGACTGGAGACGAGGAGATCACGACAACGGATCATTATACGGTCCGAAGGGGAGGAACGGTCTCCTTTGAACATGTCCCTGCAGACGCTTCTTCCAAGCTGCCTGATCCTCATATGGATTCCATTGAACCGTATGATTATTCTGAGTTGAAACCGTTTTCCACCGGATACCTTCCGGGATATCTGGCTGACAAATATGATATCGAAGCGCTGGATCAGATCGAAAGAGTTGCCAGAAGGGAAAAGACTACTGTACGCAACGAAATAGACAAGACCGTTATGGGTTATACGACCGTCACGCCGCAGAGTGAGAGGTATAGAGTTATTCCGGGTGTAGTTCACTACGCGCTTCTGCCTGTCTGGCTGCTTGTGACAAACTGGAACGGCAACCGGTATGTTTTCGCTATGAACGGTCAGACGGGAAAGATGATAGGAGATCTTCCGGTAGATAAGGGAAGGTTCTGGTTGGCGACACTACTGGGAGGAGCAGGCGTAGCCGCAGCTGTCTTCCTGATGTCTTTGTTCCTGTGAACGGGAGGGGATACAGATGAAAAAAGTAGCGAAAATTCTTGCTTTTCTGATTGTCGTTTCCCTGATGGTTCTGTCTGCGGCCGCTGTTTTTGCGGATATGGTTGATAGGGCAGATCCTGCTTATTACGTTTATGATGATGCGAGACTGTTGTCTGAAAACCAGTGGAGCACCCTCAACGATAAGGCAAAAGCTATTTCGGAAAAATACAACTGCGGATTGTATATCGTTACCGTGGAGGATTTTAACGATTATACAAGTGATGATGAGATAGAGACAGCTGCGGAGAACATTTATTCCGGAATGGACTTCGGGATGGGCGACGACCGGGACGGTCAGATGCTAATGCTCAGCATGGATGGCCGCGATTACGCGATGATCGCTTTTGGGGATTATGCGAATTATGCGTTCACTAATTACGGAAAAGACCTGATTACTGATGAATTTCTTGATAACCTAGGAAATGATGACTGGTATGGCGGTTTCATCGATTACCTCGACGAAAGCGAAAGACTTCTGAAAGAAGCGGCTAATGGGCAGCCGGTGGATATCCTTGTTCCGGATGATCCATATGAACCGTCTTATCCTGTGGTAGTTGAACCGAAAAAAAAGACGCTTGCCGATTATCTGCAGCGTTATCTTGTTATGCTTCTCCCAAGTTCCCTGGCATCGCTGATTACGTGTTCTGTTCTTCGTTCCAAGAGCAAGAATGTTCGTACGGCAACAAATGCGAATCGGTATATCGACCGCGGCCTTACACTTTATGCGTCAAATGACATGTTTATGCACCGCAGTCAGACCAGACGCGTGATTCCCAGAGATACCGGAAGCCACAGCGGCGGCGGGGGGTCACATTTTGCCGGAACTACAGTGAATTCGCACGGATTCTCCGGAAAGAGCGGGAAATTCTAACCTTTTCTGTAAAAAAGACGGCGGGGCAATCCGTCGTCTTTTTTCATTCCTTTATTTCTTTATTTCATCCCAATAACGTTTCGTCGCCTGTTCCAGTTTATTATCTCCCGGAACGTAGTAATGAGTTCCCAGAAGGTCATCGGGCATGTATTGCTGATCGACCCAATGTGAAGGATAAAGATGGGGATACAGGTAGAACTGCCCCTTGTTTTCCACTTCAGCGGAATCGGCATGAACGTTCTGAAGACATCTGGGAAATCCTTTTCCTTTTCCTTTGCGGATGTCTTCTGACGCCGCCATATGCGCGGCTACAACGGAGTTTGATTTCGGCAAAGTAGCCAGAAAGATCGTTGCTTCAGACAGAGGCAGATAGGCCTCGGGAAGACCAAGATGTTCCGCTGCCTGAACACATGCGTTAACAATGGAGATTGCCTGAGGGTACGCAAGTCCGATATCCTCACAGGCGGAACACAGCAGTCTTCTTGCCGGGGTAATGATGTCGCCGGCTTCGAGCAATCTGCAGAGATAATGTAAAGCAGCGTCCGGGTCGCTTCCTCGCAGGGATTTCATAAGCGCGGAAGCGAGATCGAAGTGTTCGTCTCCATCCTTATCATATCTGCCATAAATCTTCGATGTGACTTGCTCGATATCATCAGGTGTGATGGAGATCTTTTCCGCTTCAGGTGTGTTTCGTGCCACGGAAATAAAATCGATTGCATTCAACGCTCTTCTGACATCTCCGCCCGCAGCGCGTGACAGCGTTTCCCGGGCTTTTGGATCAATGTAATATGGTTTTCCGTCAGATTCGGAAAGAACATTCAAAGCTCTGTCTACAGCAAGAGCGACGTCCTGCCAGGACAAGGGTTTGAATTCAAAAACAGTGCAGCGGCTTAGCAGAGCGCCGTACACATAAAAGAAAGGGTTTTCAGTGGTGGAGGCAATCAGTGTGATGTCGCCGTTCTCCACTACTTCCAGCAATGATTGCTGCTGTTTCTTGTTGAAATACTGGATCTCATCCAGATAAACGAGGATCCCGTTGATTCCAAGCAGAGTTTTGGAATCAGCGATCGCATTTTTGATGTCTGCTATGGAAGCGCTCGTCCCATTCAGTTTATACAACTGCATGTTGCTGCGCTTGGCAATGATATTGGCGACGGTTGTTTTACCGACACCGGAAGGCCCATAAAAAACCATGTTCGGGATTTTCCCCGATTCGAGGACTTCGCGGAATACCTGACCTCTGGCAAGGAGATGCTGCTGACCGAATACATCATCGAGAGATTCCGGCCGGATGAGAGATGCTAAGGGAGTATTGTTCATTGGGTATACCTCCGATGAGTCAATTATAACGCAAGAGGTAAAGATTCTGTATTCCGTATGGTAAAGAATGTATAATAAACCAGAAAGGGAATAGGAGTTTGAAAATGGATTTGAAGGAAAAAGCACTGCTGGTTTGTGATGCGCTGGAAAGAGAATATCCGCTTGCAGAATGTACTCTTACGTATCAGGATGCCTGGCAGCTGATGGTATCGGTAAGGCTGGCCGCACAGTGTACAGACGCCAGGGTGGATATCGTGACAAAAGATCTTTTTGAGAAGTACCCTTCACCAGAAGCTATAGCAGATGCGGATTATGACGATCTCTTGGCAATGATTCGTCCCTGCGGTCTTGGCCCCACGAAAACACGCGATGTTCAGGCTTCCATGAAAAAGCTGGTCCAGGAATTCGATTCTGTCGTTCCTGAGGACTTGGAAACGTTGTTAACATTCCCGGGTGTAGGCAGGAAATCGGCAAATCTGATTGTAGGAGATATCTACGGAAAACCGGCAATCGTCTGCGACACGCATTGCATTCGTATTAGCAATCTTCTTGGGCTGACCGACAATAAAGATCCCTATAAAGTAGAGATGGACCTCAGGAAGATCGTTCCTCCGGAAAAGGGGAATGACCTGTGCCATAGATTCGTTCTTCACGGTAGAGCCTGCTGTATCGCAAGACGCCCGCAGTGTGAGCAGTGCTGTCTCAATCAATACTGCCGCCATTATCATCAGCAAGAGAAGTGACCTTGCGGATACATCGGAATTGTGGTATGATTTAAAAAAGAACAAAAGTTTTCCTTAGGAGATTTTTAAGCATGGCAGACAAACAAAAAGCGCTGGAAACCGCGATTTCCCAGATCGAGAAGACATATGGTAAAGGCTCCATTATGAAACTGGGGCAGAACGCTACATTGAATATTGAAGCGATCCCGACAGGCTCGCTTTCGTTGGATCTGGCGCTTGGCGTCGGAGGAGTTCCGCGCGGAAGAGTGGTCGAAATATACGGACCTGAAAGTTCAGGCAAGACGACGCTGGCTTTGCACATCGTGGCAGAAGCCCAAAAACTGGGCGGAGAAGCGGCATATATCGATGTGGAACATGCGCTTGATCCGGTCTATATGCAGAACCTTGGCGTTGATCTTGATGCTCTGTTGGTTTCCCAGCCGGATACCGGCGAACAGGCATTGGAAATCGCTGAAGCGCTGGCGAGAAGCGGTGCGATCGATGTGATCGTGATTGACTCTGTTGCAGCGATGACGACCAGAGCGGAGATCGAAGGGGAAATGGGCGATTCTCATGTCGGCATGCAAGCCAGACTGATGTCTCAGGGACTTAGAAAACTGACGAGCGTTCTTAGTAAATCAAACACCGTGTGTATTTTCATCAATCAGCTGCGTGAAAAGATCGGTGTCATGTATGGAAATCCCGAGGTTACGCCCGGCGGACGTGCACTGAAATTCTATGCTTCTGTCCGGCTGGATGTGAGAAGGATCGAGGCTTTGAAGAATGGGTCCGAAGTATATGGCGGACGTACCCGCGTCAGAGTTGTCAAGAATAAGGTGGCACCGCCTTTCCGGGAAGCCGAGTTTGACATGATTTACGGACAGGGTATTTCGAAATACAGTGAGATCCTGGACCTTGCTGTCAAACTTGATATCGTTCAGAAATCCGGTGCCTGGTTTTACTATGACAATACGAGACTTGGACAGGGAAGGGACAATGTCCGCAAGATGCTTGAACAGGATCCGGCTTTGTGCGACAGGATCGAGAAACAGGTAAGGGCCAATGCGGAAAAACTTCTTCCATCTTATAAACCGGCAACCGATGTTTCAAAGAGCAGTGTTTCCGATGTGATCGTAACAGCGAAAGCAGTAGCGGAAACAGCGGAGAAGAAAGAAGGAAGAACCCGCACGGCGGATATCTCCACGCTGGATATTGAAGTTGATTGAGGACCATGACGGATTACGTTCTGACTTCCATTAAACAGACGAAAAAGGGCAGGTATGCCCTTTTTTGCGATGATGAATTTCTCTTCTCGGTTGATGAAGAAGTACTTCTGAAACATGATTTACATCCGGGAAGGGCATTATCTGCGGAAGACATTGAAGAACTGAAACAGGAAACCGATTATTATAGGGCAAAGCAGAAGGCATACCGTCTGCTTACAATGAGGGATCATTCTGAGAAAGAGCTGCTGGATAAACTGAAAAAAGACTTCGATGAACCAACAGCGGTTTCCGTGGTCGAGAAACTGCGGGATCTGGAGTTGCTGGATGATATGAATTATGCGGAAAACTACTACAGGGAGTTGGTTCGTAAGGGAAACAGCGGGCTTGAGATCAGGCAAAAAATGAGTCAAAGGGGAATTGACCGTGAGACAGTGGACCTTTTGATGGAGGGAAATGCCTATGACGAGGAATCTGTTGTTGTTGAATTGGTAAATAAAAAATATTTAACGAAATTGAGCGCTGAAAATGGTGCGCTGAAGGTGATGCAGGCGTTGCTTAGAAAAGGGTTTTCGATGAGTGCAGTGCGCAAAGCGCTGCAGAAGATAACAGGTGATGATACCGTATGGATGTGAGAAAAGATAACAGAATATATTTTATTTCACTTGGTTGTGACAAAAACCGTGTGGATGCAGAGATCATGTGCTATAAACTGGCAGAGGCAGGCTATTCCTTCACTGACAGCATGGAAGAGGCAACGATCGCGCTAATTAATACATGCGGTTTCATATCATCCTCAAAGGAGGAAGCAATCGAAGTGATCTTCGATATGATCCGCGAAAAAACCGCCGGTAACCTTAAAGCGGTTTTCGTAACGGGATGTCTCTCCGAAAGACATGGAGAGGAAATGAAGGAATTGATTCCCGAGATTGATGCAATCGTTGGAATCGGGCAGAATGGAAAAATTGTTGAGATTGTCGATGGCGTCCTCGCAGGAAAGGAACATCAGTTTGAGCGCTGTCCATACCTTTTGCCAATGAACGGAGAAAGACTCATTTCAACACCGCTCCACTATGCTTTTCTGAAGATCGCCGAGGGGTGCGACAATCACTGTACGTACTGTGCGATTCCCGGTATTCGGGGCAGATATAGAAGCCGTAAGAAAGAAGAGATTCTTTCGGAGGCAGAGAAACTGGTCAGTTATGGCATCAGGGAAATCATCCTTGTGGCTCAGGATACAACTTCATACGGTTCAGATTGTTATGAAAATTATCGTCTTGCAGACCTTTTGAGAGAGCTTGCTCAGATCAAGGGATTATGGAAGATCAGAATACTGTATGCCTATCCGGAAAGGATCACAGAGGATCTGATCGATGTAATCGCGGATACACCGCAGATCGCGAAATATCTTGACATTCCTCTTCAGCATGCGGACGCCGCGGTACTGAAACGGATGGGCCGTATCGGATCCTTTGAATCATATCTCTCGCTTTTGGAAAAACTAAGGAGTAGGATTCCCGGAATCACTGTTCGTTCCACGTTTATAGCTGGTTTCCCTGGTGAAACGGAAGAACAGTTTCAGACGCTTCTGCGTTTTATCGGCGAAGCGAAGATTGACAGAGCAGGATGTTTTGCCTTTTCATCGGAAGAAGGAACGCCTGCGGACAGAATGGGCGATCAGATTCCGGAAGAAATCCGTGAAGAGAGAGCAAAAAGGTTCTATCAGTTGCAAACAGAAATGACAGAGGAAAAGCAGAGGCAGCTCATTGGGCGATCCGTTTCAGCGATCAATGACGGATACTCCGAAGAAAACGGTGCTTTCCGATGTCGCGGAGATATGGATGCCCCTGAAGACGATTGTTGCATTCTTGTTCCTTCGGAATATGATTTGATCCCGGGAGAAATCTACACGCTTTCTGTTTCGGGAATCAACGGGTTAGACTTGACAGGAACACCTGAAAAGAATTGACGGTACTCGGGATTTGTAATACGCTATCGATAGTTTTGTGATTTGGAGAGATAATATGAGGATTTTCAATACACTTACCAGAAGCATCGAAGAGATCGTTCCTCAGAATGGGAAAGAGATCAAGATTTATGCATGCGGACCCACCGTCTACAACTATATCCACATTGGAAACGGCAGAGCAGCATGTGTTTTTGATACTTTGAGAAGGTATCTGATTTACCGCGGATATGATGTGACGTTTGTTCAGAACTTTACGGATGTTGATGACAAAATGATCCGAAAGGCGAACGAGGAAAAATGCACCGTAAAGGAAGTTGCGGACCGCTTTATCAAGGAGTATTTCGTTGATGCGGACGGGTTGGGCATCATGAGAGCGGATGTCCATCCCAAAGCGACCGAAAACATTGATGAAATCCTGGAGATCATCAACGAACTCGTGCGCAAAGGTCACGCCTATGTTGCGGAAAATGGAGACGTTTATTTTGATGTTCACAGTGACAGTGAATACGGAAAACTGTCTCACCAGCCGCTGGATGAACTGGAATCCGGCGCGAGAATCGCTCCGGGCGAGCTGAAAAAAGACCCAATGGATTTTGCAATCTGGAAAGCCGCAAAACCCGGTGAACCCAGCTGGGACAGCCCATATGGCCCGGGAAGGCCGGGGTGGCATATCGAGTGCTCTGCGATGGTAAGGAAATATCTGGGAATCACTGCGGACATTCATTGCGGCGGACAGGATCTGATCTTCCCGCACCACGAAAATGAGATCGCGCAAAGCGAATGCTGCAACTGTGCGCCGTTTGTCCGTTACTGGGTACATAACGGATATGTAAATGTTGACAACAAGAAAATGTCCAAATCTCTTGGTAATTTTTTCAATGTTCGTGATGTAGCGGAAGAATATGGTTATGAAGCGATCCGGTATTTCGCAGTGAGCGCTCACTACAGGACACCGATTAACTACAACAGAGAGATCATGGAACAGTGCAAGGCGTCTCTGGCTCGTCTGCACACATGCAGGGATAACCTTGATTTTGCCATCAAGAATGCAAACGGATCAGAAGAGGATCTGAAAGCGAAAGCAGATCAGCGCCGTAAACAGTTTGAGGATGCGATGGATGATGACCTCAATACAGCCAACGGAATGACTGCCGTTTTTGAATTTGCCAGTGATATCAATTCGGCAAAAAATCAGACTAAAGATTCATTGATTTATGCAGCGGACACGTTCGATGAGCTGACATCGATTCTCGGTTTCCATCTGAAGAAAAAAGAAGAGGAATTCCCGCAGGAAATCCTCGACATGGTAGAAAAAAGAGTTCAGGCAAAGAAAGCACGTGATTTTGCTCTTGCGGATTCTTTAAGGGCAGAGATCCTTGCGAACGGGTTTGTCGTGGAAGATACGCCCCAGGGACCGAAACTGTCAAGAAAATAATGAAAAAGAAAACATCGGATGGTCTATGATCATCCGATGTTTTTTTGTCTATCCGACATGAGCGAGAGCGAGAAAGCCAGAAGATAGGCAGATAGAGAGATTATAAAAACAGGGGAAAGAGAACTTCTGTTAGACAATATGCTTCCGAGAACAGAAACGAGAATCGTAACAGGTGCCGCAGATAATTTGCTGGCGGCAGTGTAAACGGTTGAGTTTTCGCCACGAGCAAGTACGGAGCAGGCTATCGTATTAGATAATGCATTTCCGCAGTAAGCGAAAGAGATTAAGATATAAGTAGCATAAATAAACCATCCGCCGGGATTCAGGATTACAAGAACAGACGCCGCTGCACCGAAAACACAGCTGATCAAAATCATACGGAAAACGCCGTATTTATCGGCAATGATACCGAGAAACCAGTTCGCTGCGATTCCGGAAAACAGACTGACCATGGACATGATTCCAAGGTAGTTTTCCGGGACAGGATGGTCTTGCTCAAGACGTATGATATAAAACGGAACTGAAAAATCTGCTGCAGTAAGCAGAAGAAAAACAACGGTATACCGTCGAAAAGACGGTTTCCCCAAACATGTTTTAAAAAGTGAAGGAAACTGAGAAAATCGGAATGATACTCTTTCTTTAACTGCAGTTTCCGATTCTCTGCATCCGAAGATGATCATCAGGGAGGAGCCGATCGCAAAAAGGAGACCGATAAAAAACATTGCCTGATAATTCTGCGGATACAGACGGACACGGTACAGATAAGAAAGCAAAAGAGAAGCGACGATTCCTGCGACAGACCCGATCATGTTGTAGGTGCCGAAAAACTGGCCGATGTTTTTGTGGATCATTGTGCTGATCATATCATAGTAGACGGGCATCGACATTCCGTCTGCAATGTTGTAAACCATATATGCCATAAAGAAGACGAGAAGACATACGGAACTGGAAGCCCGGCCGATGAACAATGAAGAAAGTGCGATGCAAAACAGTCCGATCCGCTGGGAAATACAGATCGTGACACATACTTTTTTGGGACTTGAAGAGTTAAGCGAGTAGTAACAGCCGATTATACTGGCAAGATAGACCGGACAATAGTAAAGGACGGAGACAAGACTGAGTGCCCAACTGCTGTCAGTTAGTTTGGAAACGTATTCAGGTATAACATGCGTAACTGAAAACAGGCTGTACGCAAAAGTATAAAGCAGGCTTTCACACAGCAAGGAAAAATAATTTCTTTTGTAGTTTTTCTCCAGATCTGAAGTAGTGTTTTCGTTCATACATAAAAAGCGGGGCGTGTTTTGTCACGCCCCGTCTCCTTATAGAGAATCATACTTTACCCATTTTCTTTAGGACAGCATATGCGATAGACGCAACAAGTACAACAAAACTGATCGCTTTAACGATTTTATCCTCATAGGTATTGGGAAGTTCACGGTAGACGGTCTTCTTCGTCTTGGAGTTGAAGCCTTTCGTGTCCATCGCGATAGCCTGATCCTGGACTTTTGCAAAAGCATTGGCAACGACAGGAACTATTACGGGAACAAAAGCTTTCATTCTCGTCATCAGATTGCCCTCGGTTACGAGGCCTCGCGCACGCTGAGCATCCATGATCTGCTCCATGTCCTTGCTGAGAACCGGAATGACCATGAAAGAGTCCGTGAAGATGAATGCATAACGATAGGGAAGACCCGCTTTAGTCATCCAGACACCAAGGTCCGTCATGTTGATCGTACGGAAGATCAGGAAAAGGAAAGCCATAAGGGGAGCAATTCGGAAGAAAAAGTGAGTCGCCTTATCGATGCCTGCCTGATAATATTTCAGTCCCATAAATGTCCCGATGTATGTATTCTTCTGTTCCTCCTGAACGACGGAACCATAGATCGCATACATGAAGAAAGCCATGGACACTGTAGAGATGAAGATCAGTTTGAACATTGAACCCATCTTTTCGTATAGAATTACGACATAACAGATGAGCATCATCGCAGTAGAAAGCCAAATGTTCTCAAAAAAGCAAATTGCAAGAGTGCCGGCGAGAGCCATTAGCAGTTTTGAGCCAGGGCTGAGCCTGCGGAGAAGAGTGGAAGTATCTCTTTTTTGAATCATAGCAAAACCTCTTTGATTTTGATCTGCCGGCGGGGCGGAGAACCCCGCCGGCAGGAATCAGACCGAGAAACGATTACTTTCTGTTGAAGTGCTTGATGTTTTCAGGCAGTCTCTTGTAGACGATCCAGGCAATCAGAACCGCGATACCTTTATCAATAAGGTTGATAGGCATACGGGCAATGAAGCCGGCGGTGACGAGGTCAGCGCCGATAGCCTGAAGGGCTGCGATGGAGACGGAGGTGCCGGCGGAACCGTCAACACCACCATAGACGACAGAAGCAATGGGGGAGCCGGTCGCTGCGTTCCAGAAGGAAACCAGAACGTTAGCAACGATCAGTACCTGCCACCATTTCTCGAAGAAGCCCCATTTTGTCATGTAGCCGACAATAAGGCCAGTGCCGATATTGCAAATGCCGAACAGAGCGGACATCATGTTGCCGCCCATGAGGGCACTAACAATGTTGAAGAGAAGACCGGAGATAGCGCCGACCCAGGGACCCATGACAGCTGCGACAACCGCCGTGCCGATGGAGTCGAGGTAGAGGGGGCCGCCAAGAGCGCTATTCAGAAGGCCGCCAACATAGTTGATGGCGACGCCCAACGGAATCATGATTGCTACATAAGTTCCGTACAGTCTGCCCTTAGAGTTTGTAGATTGCATTGCCATAATAGAGAACCTCCATTTTTATATTGATTTGTACTTGCGTACAAAATCGTTTACTGATAAAGCGGCTTCGCCAACGCCGTCAAGGAAGATGTCAAGAGAAGTGATCTGAGGGGGAGCGATCATCGCACGCTCAAGCACCGGAGCATTCAGGAAGATCTCTTTCGGAGTACCGTCGGCGATTACTTCACCCTGACTCATGACAACAACACGGTCAGAATTTTCCGCAACATAGTCCATGTCATGGGAAATCATAATCACTGTATGGCCGTTCTCGTGCATCATGTTGATGATCTGTGTCAGCATTCTTCTGCCAACCTCATCCAAACCACCGGTAGGCTCATCCAAAATGAGAACTTCCGGTTTGAACACAAGCACGGACGCGATTGAAACGATTTTCTTTGTCGTATAGTCGAGAGTCATCGGGTGAGTGTTCAGGATATCCTGAAGATGCATCATCTCAACGACCTTATCGATTTCCGCGTTTTTCTCTTCCTCTGAGAATTTGAAGTTGTCAGGACCTACTTCCAGTTCTTCACGGACGGTAGTGCAGAAGATCTGATGGTTAGGGTTTTGGAACACATACCCGCATCTGCGCGCCATTTCACCGACGGATTTGGCTGCAGTGTCTTCTCCGAACAGAAGTACTTTTCCTTCGGTTGGACGGAGCAGACCGTTGAAATGGCGGACGATCGTTGTCTTTCCGGAACCATTTTGCCCGACGATGGACATTTTGTCGTTTTCATAAACCTTGAGATTTACACCCTTCAGGGCTTTGACTCCGCCTTTGGGATAAACATGGACAAGATTTTGAGTTTCGACTGCTACCTTTCTATCCATCCCGTTACCTCTCTTTCTTTAAGGAAGCAAAAGCTGTCTGGGCTTCTGCCAAGGTGATCGGAACTTCTCCCGGAAGATTGCCAAGAGACAAAGCGGCGTCGGTAACCTGAGGAACTCTGACGAAGTGTTCATTGAGCAATGTTTTATTGGTGAATACGTCTTTTGTTTTACCGTAGTCAACAATACTACCATTGTGAAGAACAAGCACTTTGTCGGTTGCATCGGCGATCTTCTCAATGTTGTGATCGACCATGATGACGGTGCTTCCGCTGCTGTGAAGCTCTTCAACAAGTTCGAAGACTTCATCTCTGCCCTGGGGATCCAGCTGAGATGTGGATTCATCCAGCAGAAGGACTCTGGGGCGAAGCGCCAAGATACAGGCAATTGCGAGACGCTGCTGCTGTCCGCCGGAAAGCCTGTAGGGAGAGCGGTCCAGCATTTCCCAGATTCCACAGGCTTTTGCTGCATATTCAACGCGTTCGCGCATAAGCTGGAGATCGAACCCGAAGTTGCACATCGCGAAAGCGATCTCATCCTCTACGGTCTCTTGGGTGAACTGGCTCTCAGCGTCCTGGAAAACGATACCGATGACGTCGGAAGCGCCTTCACCGTGGGTCTCATTGTAACTTTTTCCGTCAACAACGATTTCACCGTCCCAGTCTCCTCCGAGAACGAAGGGGAGAATACCGACCATCGACTGGCAAAGGGTAGTTTTGCCGGACTTGTTGCATCCGATGATGCCGACAAAATCTCCTTCTTCGATCGTGAAGTTGATATCCTTCAGGACCAGTTCCTCGGTGTCGGGATAGCGGTAGGAAAAATGCTTGAATTCAATGATCGGCTTTCCCATAGAATACCACCTTACTGTTTATTTGCTTCTTTTATCAACAACCTGACTGCGTCACAAGCAGCCTGGATTGTCTGATCCATATTTTTCCAGTTCATTATTGCGCTTGCTCTGGCTCCTCTGCAGGCGCAGACCACGAAAATCGCAGCGCACTCCATTTCACTGCAGCACACACCTGCTTTCTGCCAGGCGGCCCACCGCTCACGCAGGCGTTTCTCAGCCGGAGACGTTTCGGGTTCAACCTCTCCGTAGAATGAGTCCTTGGACTGAGAGATTCCTTCCAGCGCCTGCAAACCTCTTACTTCGCAGGCTCTGGCAAGAGCGTCAACTACATGACGGTCGGCGATAGCGGGAAATTCTACCGGTACATAATGAATAGTTGTTCCTTCATCCCTTACTGCTCCGGTAACGATACAGCAGTCGTATTTTTCGCAGTCTGCAGGATCCTTGACAGGGCCGGCGGTACCGATACGGATGAACGTCTTAGCTCCGCAGCGAATCAGTTCCTCCACAGCAATCGCGGTAGAAGGGCATCCCATTCCCGTGGAAGTAACAGACACCTTGACACCGTCAAGGTAGCCGGTCCAGGTCTTATGCTCGCGGTTATGCGCGACCAGAACGGCATCATCGAGATATTTTGCAATCACATCCGTCCGGAAAGGATCGCCGGGAAGGAAAACATACTCACCGACATCTCCTTTGCGGCAATGGATATGATACATCAGCGGGTTATCCGGATTTTCCGAGGCCAGATACTTCTTGAAATCATGAATTTCAGCCATTAGAGAACTCCATCTTCCTTTGCCAGGATCCTGACAGCGTCACAGGCGACACCGATCGTCTTTTTCATGTCGCCCCAGTCCATGATCGCACCGGCACGGCATCCGCGGATCGAGGAAATGACGAACAGTGCGGCGGCTTCCATCTCTGAGCACATGACATGACCTTTTTCCCAGGCAGTCCATCTTTCATGCAGACGTGCAGCTGCCGGCATATTGTCAGGTTCATGCTGACCGTAGAAACTATCTTTCGACTGAGTGATTCCCTCAATATAATTGAGCCCGCGCGCTTTAGCGGCACGCGCTAATGCGTCCACGACATGTCTGTCTGCGACAGCGGGGTACTCAATGGGAATATAGTGGATCGTAGTTCCTTCATCTCTCACAGCAGCGGTACAGATGACACCGTCGAGAGATTCATCATAGGATTCAGGACACACTCTTCCGGCGGTGCCGATCCGTATAAAAGTATCGGCACCGATATGGATCAGTTCTTCCAGAGCGATCGCAGTGGAAGGACAGCCCATGCCGGTAGATGTTACGGAAACCTTGACACCGTCAAGGAAACCAGTCCAGGTTTTATGCTCTCTGTTATGAGCGACGAGCTTCGCGTCGTCAAAGAAAGAGGCGATCAGATCAGTTCTGAAAGGATCCCCGGGAAGGAAAACATATTTTCCTACGTCTCCTTCGCGCATCCGAATGTGATATTGCAGTCCGTCTTCAGTCAGTACCATAATGCTCCTCCGTATTCGTCTATAACATACCTATTTAAAATATTATCATTTGGATAACCAATAATCTATAAATGTGTTCATACAAAATTTACAATTGAAACTGTATATAATGACGAAATGGCGAGATCAGATCATGCTATCGGATATTCTTTTAGAATATAGTTTACGACATCAGGCAGGTAAGAATCGTCGATCAGTTCGACTTCCCCGGAATCAACCCGTTCGGACAGATACGGATCGATCGGAAGCGCTTGTGAAACGGGAATAGAATAACGGTTTTGAAGATTTTCCAGATGGCTCTCACCGAATATTGAGTGTTTTTTTCCGCAGTTGGGACAGACGAAATAACTCATATTTTCTACCAAACCGATTACGGGTACGTTCATGATCGAAGCCATATGGATTGCTTTTTCAACGATCATACCGACAAGGTCCTGCGGTGTTGTGACGATGATGATTCCGTTGACGGGAAGCGATTGGAAAACCGTAAGCGGAACGTCTCCGGTTCCGGGGGGCATATCCACGAACATGTAATCCACATTGCCCCAGTTCGTATCGGTCCAAAACTGTTTTACTGTTCCGGCAATGATTGGACCTCTCCAGACAGCGGGAGTTGCTTCATCTTCCAACATTAGATTAAGTGACATCATTTTGATGCCGTTGGCGGTTTTGGCCGGGAACATCCCGTATTCGTTACCGAGGATGCGATCCGTAACGCCGAATGATTTCGGAATCGATGGCCCTGTGATATCGGCATCTAGTATGGCGATGTCATAACCGCGTTGCTGTGTTTCTTTTGCAAGTAGGGAAGTAACAAGTGATTTTCCTACTCCTCCTTTTCCGCTGACCACTGCGAATACTCTGTGTACGTCGGAGTATTCGTTCGTTTTTTCCAGGAAACTTTGCGGGGCGTTTCTGGATTCGCAATTAAGGCTGCATGAAGAGCAGTCATGGGTACAACCTTCGGGCATAGTGTACTCCTCCAAACGATTATTTCGGATCAGGAAAAGAAGAAACCATTTCCCTGATATTCTGTATTATATTTTATTAAAGTGGCCGAGCGTTTTCAATTTTCATACAGCATTCTGGGGCACGAAAAACTGTGATATACTTCTTCAGGGGAACGAAGCATGCAGAAGTGGTGGGAAAACAGAGTAATATACCAGATCTATCCGATGAGTTTCTATGATTCGGACGGTGACGGATATGGAGACCTGAAAGGAATCACCGAAAAACTGGATTATCTTCGTGACTTGGGTGTCGGAGCGGTCTGGCTTTCGCCCGTTTATGCTTCACCGATGGAAGACAACGGATATGATATCAGCGATTACTGTGCAGTCAATCCGTTGTTCGGAACGATGACGGATATGGAAAGGCTGATCAGGGAAGCTCACGACCGTGATCTTAAAGTGATGATGGACCTGGTGATCAACCATACTTCTTCCGCGCATTCCTGGTTTCGGAATAGCGTTATGGGGATTGAACCATATAAAGACTTCTATATTTGGAGGACACCCAAGGAAGGGAAAAAACCAAACAACTGGAACGGATTCTTCGGCGGAGATGTATGGGAGTATGTTCCCCGGAGAGGACAGTACTATCTTCACCTTTTTTCTAAGGGACAGCCTGATCTGAATTATGATAATCCGGAGGTTCTTGAAGCTGTTAAATGTGTTCTCCGTTTTTGGCTGGAGAAAGGAATTGACGGATTCCGCTGCGATGTCATCAACATTCTGTTCAAAGAATCGCTTGATAACGGAAAGCCGGGACTTCCGTGCGGAATTGAGCATTATCGGTCAACTCCTGGCACCCACAGGATCCTTCAGGAACTGCAGGATACCGTTTTTAGCAGATACGGAGCATTTACAGTAGGAGAAACGGTCCTGGTTTCACCGGAAGAGGCTCCGGATTTTGTGGAAGGCGCCCGTCCCGAACTGAATCAGATCTTCTATTTTGATCACGTTTACTCCAATCAGATAGGAATTAAATGGTTCAGAAAACGATTTTCACCTGCTGCGTTTCAAAAGCAGATTGCCAGATGGAGCAAAGCGTTGACCTGGAACGCAAATTTCCTCGAGAACCATGATCTGCCGAGATGTGTTTCATGGATTGGTGAAGACGGGAAGAACCGGAGCAAGGCAGCAAAAATGCTTTGCATGATGTTGCTTTCTCTCCGTGGGACGCCTTACATCTACCAGGGACAGGAAATAGGAATGACGAATTATCCGTTCAGGATTCCTGAAGATATAAGAGACGTCGAAGCATTGAATGTACTGAAACTGGCGGAAAAAATCCGCATTCCAAAATTCTACAGGGAAGAAATGATCCGAAAGGTCTCCAGGGACAACGCGCGTACGCCGATGCAATGGAACAGCGGATTGAACGCCGGTTTTTCTGTGGGAAAGCCTTGGATCAATGTGAATGCGAATCACTTCCGTATTAACATCGAAGATGAGCAGAATGACCCGGAGTCGGTTTTGGCGTTTTACAAGAAAATGATCCGTTTAAGGAACGGCGATCCCGTACTGATCCAAGGGGATTTTGACACATTGTCTATAGGGGATGTCTTTATCTATTCCCGGTGTTACAATGGAAAAGAATACAGGGTCCTGCTGAATTTTACAGACAGAGAGCAGAAGATCGGGTCTGTAAGTGATATATTAATCAGTACCGATGGAGTAAAGGCGGATCATGTTGAATCGCTTTTGCCTTTCGAAGGAATAATTGCGAGGATAAAATGAAAAAATGTGAACGTTGCGGAACAAACTTCGACAGTACAATCAATATGTGTCCAAACTGCGGTTCTACAATGGTCGTGGAGATATCAGACATCGAAACACTCAACACTGAATCTGCAGAACAGATTCCTGCGACTGTCAAACCCGTCGGAAAAGAAGAGGAAAACAATATAATTGAAGTACCTGCCGAAGTAGATCATTATGACAGAAAGAATAAATTTGCGCTTTTACGCTCTTCGCAGATCTTCTGGAGTATGGTACTAATGGATGTTCCGTTGCTGGGATTGATTACGTGCATCATCTGGTCGACCGGAATAGGAGTAAAAGCACAGAGAAAAGAAATGGCAAGAGCGTACCTTACCAGAAAACTAGTCATTTTTGTTATTCTTCTGCTGGTGATTGTTATCTACCGATGGGGATTCAGGCTTACACTGAACGATTTGCCCGGAATTATCTCGAAAGTGTATGACAGACTATGGCATTTTGTCGCAGGACTGTTTGCTAAATAAATCCAAAAAAGAAGCACACCGTGAAAGTGTGCTTCTTTTTTGGGTTTTATTTGAGTTTATCGGCTATAGAAGATGGAGCTATGCCTGAGGCCAGTTCCTCATTTGTGCTCATGTTCTTAAGAAGTGCTGTTTTGGTGTTGACTTCATCTTCACCGAGGACGAGCGAATATTTAGCTCCCAATTTGTTGGCATATTTCAACTGGGATTTCAGACTTCGGTCGTTAAGATCATATAGTGCGGAAAAACCGAGATCCTGAAGAGCAAAACACAGTTTTTTAGCTTCCGTTTTTCCCGGTTCACCGATATACCCGACAAAAAGATCCGGTTTTTTGGGCTCGGGAAAAACGATTCCTTCGCTCTCTGCTACGTTTATCAGACGCTCGATCCCCATTCCGAAACCTATTCCGGGAACTGAAGGACCACCCAGGAATTCCACCAGTTTGTCGTATCTTCCGCCGCCACAGACAACACCCTGAGCTCCGGCGCCTTCATGAACAAACTCGAATACTGTCTTTGTATAATAATCCAATCCGCGGACGATTTGAGGATTTACTGTGTAGCTGATACCGGAAAGATCAAGCAGGTGCTGCACTTCAGAAAAATGTGTTTTGCAGGAGTCGCAGAGATAGTCCAATGCCAGTGGAGCCTGAGAGGCGATCTGTTTACAGATGGGACTCTTGCAATCTATGATTCTCATAGGATTCTTTTCGAGCCTGACTTTGCAGGTATCACAGAGTTCTTCTTCGTACTGCTTGAAATATGAATAAAGTGCCTCTCTGTAGCGTGGCCTGCATTCTGAGCAACCGATCGAATTGATTTCCAAACGGACCTTTTTAACACCGATTGAGTTCAGACATGCGTTTGCAACGCGAATAGCTTCGCAGTCAGCATCCGGAGTAGGGGAGCCAAACAGTTCAATACCGAGCTGATGAAATTCTCTCAGGCGCCCCGCCTGAGGCTTCTCATACCGGAAGCAAGAAAGAAGATAGTATGAACGGACCGGCAATGTTCCTGCGAAAACGCCGTTCTGCAGAAAAGACCGGACGACGCCGGCTGTGCCTTCCGGGCGCAGCGTGATGGATCTCCCGCCCTTGTCGATCATGGTATACATTTCTTTGTCGACAACGTCGGTGGTGTCTCCGACACCGCGTTGGAATAATTCAGTGCTTTCAAATGTCGGAGTTCTGGTTTCCTGATAACCGAATCTCTCGCAAACTTCTTTCAGTTTATTCTCGATTGTCTGCCACTTATATACATCAGACGGAAGAACATCAGCCGTTCCTCGTGGGGAAGTAATCATTTTAGCCATTTCGAAATAACCTCTTTTCAAAAAGTGCTCCATCCGAAAGTGGAGCACTTTATATTCTAAAAGACAATATCAAGTGTATTCCTCGGAACTTTTAGGGTTGACGATGTTGCGCCAGTCAAGATCGCCTCTTTCAAGTCCATGAATCAGGACTTCAGCAGTGGCGATATTTGTCGCCACTGGAATATTCTGCGTATCGCACAGTCGGAGCAGGTTTGCTTCTATCTGATTGAATTTTGCGTTTGAAAGATGATCCCGGAAAAGCAGAACGAGATCGATTTCATTACAGGCGATCCTTGCAGCAATCTGTTCCGCACCGCCTTGTCCGCCTGCCAGGAATTTATCTATTTTCAGACCGGTGGCCTCGCTGATCGTTGTCCCGGTAATACTCGTGGCGCAGAGACTGTGTTTAGATAAAATCCCTCTATATGCAATACAAAACTGAACCATCAATTCCTTTTTGGAATCATGGGCAATGAGAGCGATTCTCATAAAAACTCCTTTCAATTAGTAGACAGCCAGGGGATTGCTACCACCGTCTATCCTGTCGGCGATATTTCCGAAGATGGTAGCCGCCAAGGTGTTCGGTGGCAGGCATTTGCCATGAGATACGGCAGACAGGACATCTTCATCTTCAAGTATGACCCCGATCAACTGCGTCCCAATGGAATCGATACAGTAATCCAGATTGTTTGAAGCTTTGTGATGAATGAAAGCGGGGATTACCCGGTTGATGATCAGAAAAACGTTTGGTGCGTTAGTTTCATATAATCTGTCAACAATATATTTAGCATCCATTACGCCGGCGTTGCTGTTGGTGGATACAACAAGATTCATCATTGCAATCTTGGAAACAGCGTCCAGTGTGTCGTTGCTGCTGTTTGTATCGATCAGAACATAATCGTAATCATCTGAAACGGCAAGAACCAAAGTTTCAAATTGCCCTGAGTCAAGATCCTTGCGCCCGTGTCCGGCGAACAGTACCTTCATTTTTTCATTGACACCGGATGTCGTTACAGCGTCCGAAATGTCGCAGCTGCCGGAAAGAACATCATTGAGATCGTACAACGTTTCAGTTGCTCCGACATAATTATTCAATGAACGCATACCGTCTTCAAATTCTATCAGAAGAACGGACCTGCCCTTAGCGGCAAATGCTTCACCCAGAAGAGCGGTGACGGTTGATTTTCCTACACCGTCTTTACCGGATGCTATCATAATGATTTTTCCCATCAAATACCTCTGTGTTATAGATAACCCAGTTCTTTGAGTTTGAAATAAACCAAAGAAACGGGAAGACCCATGACGGTGTAGTAATCTCCGACGATTTTTTCACAGAACACGCTCGCTCCGCCCTGAATACTGTACCCACCAGCTTTGTCATAAGGTTCGTCAGAAGAAATATATTCTCTGATCATTTCTTCTGACAAACGGTGGAAATACACTTCGGTCCTGCTGACAAAACCGCCCTGATAATCGGCGGAAACAATGTAGACAGCAGTCAATACGGTGTGTTTTCTGCCGGAAAGAGAATGCAGCATGGAATATGCTTCATCGGAATCATGCGGTTTACCCAGTATCATACCGTCAACTGATACTACGGTGTCGAAGCCAAGCACACAATCATTCGGATAAGCGTCGGCAACAGATAATGCTTTGCCTTTAGCGAACCCGTAACATACTTCAGCAGGGTCGGAAGAGGTGACAGCGCTTTCATCAAATCCGGCATCTACGCAGTCGAACTTGTCATATATAAAGTGAAAAAGCTGCTTTCTCCGGGGACTCGTGGTTGCAAGGATAAACTTCATATCAGTTACTCCCGGTCGAACCGAATCCGCCTGTTCCGCGTTCGGTCGAACCCAGTTCGTTTACGACCTCAATCGGCAGGGAAGAATGCTTGATGATCATCAATTGTGCAATTCTGTCCCCATCACGGAGAAGATAAGGAGCACTGCCATGATTAACGAGACCGACGCAAACCTCTCCGCGGTAATCAGAATCAATCACACCAACGCTGTTCGAAAGTGTGACTCCGGATTTGATTCCCATGCCGCTCCTGGAGAAGAGGAGGGCAACATATTCAGGGGAGGGCAGTTCGATTGAGATACCGGTATGAACAAGCAGGTGCTCACCGGGCTTCAGCATGACGGAGTCATCAAGAAGCGCAAACAAGTCCATACACGCAGAACCGGTTGTCGCACGCTTGGGGACAATAGCCCGTTCATCGTTTTTTTTGATTTTCAGTACATCCATAAAGGCTTAAATATCGTTGATCCAGGAGAGATTCGGCAGATCGTCATCTTCATCCGAGAAAGATGATTTCTGTTTTTGATAATTATCTCTTTCTTTTCTCTCTTCATTCATCAGTTGAGTGAAAGTTTTAAACCCTTTTTCTACGCCGAGACTGTCGTCTTCTTCATTTGAAAGAGAAAAACTGGAGCCTTGCGGCGCGGCAGGAACATCAAAGCCGAATCCGCTCAAGTCTGAAGAGACTTCCTCAGGTACATTGTCTGTGTAGTCATCTACAGGTTCGGGCTGATAGTCGGTCTCGGGTGAAGCGTCATAATCGGGGTATTCATCGACAGCAGGCGTTTCCTGGTTGTAAGCGGAACCGGATGTCCTGTCCTCCGTAATTCGGAAAAGAAGTTGGTCGTTTGCTTCGGTAAGGTCCTCGATCTGGATCTCAAGCTGGACATTTTTCTCTTCCAATTCATCGTACTTCTTTTTCAGAGCATCATAGTCCTCATCGGAATGAAGGGGCTTAGGTAGATTCCGGAAGGCTTCCAGTTTTGCTGAGGCCTGCTGAAGCAATCCGTTGAGCCGCTGGATCTCATTATCCTTGGTTTCAGACATTTTGGACGCGCGTTCGATAAGAGAACGATTCTGTTCCAACTGTTCTTTCAGTTGTCTGCGGATGATCTCAGCATCACCTTTTGCAGTCTCCAGTTCCTTGCGGAGATTTTCTTCGTTGGCTGTACCGTTTGCGCCTTCTGTGGCAAGTTTTGTCACATGAGAACGAAGCGTCTGAATCTCTTTTGAAAGATTGGCATTCTTCTTGACTTCGTCATCGTACATCAGCTTAACATTGGCTGCTTCGGAAAGATAATCCTTGATCTGCGTTCTGAGATTATTTGCGCTGAGAGTCGCCTTGTCATAACGATCAAGATAGTCAAGGGAACAGAGCAGAGCTGCGTTCGTAACGGAGGCAGAAGGATTGGCTTTCAGAATCTGACTGAGGTCCTCGTTCAGAGTGGCATTCAGTTTCCTGACATGTTCCTCGTCTTCTGTGGTATTGATAATAAGATTAAAACCCGCAATACTCAAAGTGATCTTGTTGGCCATGTATAATACCTCTCAATCCTTCTATTTCATAATTACTCATTTAAGATTATATTACGGACGGTATAGGAAATCAACGCAAGTTTTAGTTGATAGATATACGGGCAGTGTGGTATAGTCTATCTTGCATTATTATGCAAATAATATCATTTTGAGGGTTTTATGAAGTATATTCATCAGATTTCTGCGGAACAGTTCTACAAAGAACTTTCAGATAAAATCATGATCGATTACGGTGTATCCGCATCAAGCGCAACGGCTCAGAACGTTTACAACGTTGTGTGTGAAATGGTACGGCGTATTCTTATGAAAATGCGTTCTGACGCTTCACTGGCTGCTGCGCAGAAAGGCAGCAAGGAAGTCTATTACCTTTCGATGGAATTCCTCATTGGTAAATCGCTGCGGAACAATCTCAGCAACCTGGGTATCGAAGAGGTCGTCAGAGAAGCGGTGGGAAAGTGCGGGATCTCTCTTGAGCAGCTGTACGATATTGAACCGGACGCTGCTCTCGGCAACGGCGGTCTAGGCAGACTTGCGGCGTGCTATCTGGATTCTCTCGCCAAGTGCAATTATCCTGCCACCGGCTATTCACTGCTTTATGAATACGGTATTTTCAAACAGAAGATCAAGGATAACAAGCAGATAGAAGTACCGGACGCATGGCTTCCTTACGGAAGAGTATGGCTGGAAGAAAGAAGAGATGAGGCTGTCGAAGTGCGTTTCGGCGGTCAGATCCTTAGCCAGTGGTACGGGAAATACTATCATGCGGAACATGTGAACTATGATACCGTCGAAGCAGTTCCTTATGACATGTATATCAGCGGCTATCATTCTTCCGGCATCAGCAAGCTCCGCCTATGGAAAGCCGAATCTCCCGGCATTGATATGGATAGTTTCAACAGAGGCGATTACGCTGCTGCGATGCTGAAGAACAGTACAGCGGAACTGATAACGAAGATCCTTTATCCGAACGATAATCAGGTCGACGGGAAGCTTCTCCGTCTTAGACAGCAGTATTTCCTCTGCTGCGCTTCGATGCAGGACATTATCTCAAAGCATCTTGCGAGATATGACGGAGATCTGGATCTTCTGCCGGAAAAAGTAGCCATTCATGTCAACGACACACACCCGACTCTTGCGATTCCTGAAATGATGCGTATCCTTTTGGATGAGTGCGGATTCGGTTGGGAGAAGGCATTCTCTATCGTAAGAAAGTGTTTCGCATATACGAATCACACCGTAATGAGCGAAGCATTGGAAAAATGGAATGCGGATCTGCTCAAGACATGTATCCCGAGAATCTATGAGATCATCGTAGAACTAGATCACACGCTTGAACGCGAGGCGGCCGGTGTTGATGCGGATGCTCTTTCCAGACTGAAAATCATTAACAACGGTGAGATCCGTATGGCTAACCTGTGCGCTTTCGTCTGCCACAATGTTAACGGTGTGTCCAAACTGCACAGCGATATCGTCAGAGATTCACTGTTTAAAGATGTTTCCGCACTCAACTACGATAAATTCGTCAATGTTACAAACGGAATCGCCTATAGAAGATGGCTTCTTCAGGGCAATCCCGAACTGACCGATTATATTGAAGGACTGATCGGGGATCAGTTCAAGGAATCGGCGTCTTTTCTGACTGAACTTGACAGATACAAAGACGACAGTTCCGTCCTCAGTTCTTTCAATGCGATCAAGTTCAGGAACAAGGGAAGATTCATCAAATATGCGTCTTCTTTCTGCAAACAGAACATTAGCCCGGAAGCGCTGTTTGATGTTCAGGTAAAGCGTTTTCACGAGTATAAAAGACAGCACCTGAATGCGATTGCAATTATCCGCAGATATCTTGACCTTAAGAATGGAAAAGGGAACGATTTTGTCCCCAGAGTCTATTTCTTCGGTGGTAAAGCTGCTCCCGGATATTTCATGGCCAAGGAGATGATCCATCTGGTCAATGTGCTCGGGGAATTCCTCGAAAAAGATCCGCAGACAGCAGATATGCTGCGTGTGGTTTTCCTTCCTGATTTCAGAGTGAGCATGTCGGAGGTGCTGATGCCTGCCGCAGACCTTTCCGAGCAGATTTCGCTGGCGGGTACGGAAGCTTCCGGTACGGGGAACATGAAGCTTATGCTGAATGGCGCTGTGACAATAGGAACGCTTGATGGTGCGAACATCGAGATCAGAGATGCCGTTGGAGAAGAAAACTTCTTCCTTTTCGGAATGACAAAAGAAGAAGTGATCGCCCAGCAGCCTGCTTACAAACCTGCTGATGTTCTGGCCTCTGATCTTGCTCTACGGGAAGTGTTTGAGTTTGTGGAACAGGGAGGGCTCGGAGTGGCTTTTCCGGAACTGTTTGGCAGTCTGAGGAATCAGGACCGCTATATGGTGCTCCGCGATTTCCGCTCTTATTACGACATGCAGCTGCAAACAGATGCAGCTTATCGTGACCGTATTGGCTGGGCGAAGAAGGCTTTGGCTAATACAGCGTTTTCAGGAATCTTCTCAGCAGACAGATCTGTTCGCGATTATGCCGAAAAGATCTGGGATCTTAAACCGATGCAGTAAGTTTTATGGCGTTTATTCAGCTCAAGAAAAATCCAATAGGTGCAATACGTTCTGGACGTTCTGTACAGTTTCAGCTGACCGATATTTCTGTTGAAGACGTTGCCTTAATGTATAAAAAGGATGGGGAGACCTCAGTGGGGTATCTCCCCATGAATTGTGTCGGGAATTCTTTTTTCGCTGAACTGTTTTTTGATGCTCCGGGATTGTACTTTTACGCTTTCTTTTCGCCAAGAAGAGGTTATCTGCAGTTTTTCGACAATGCGGTTATCGGCTTTGCTGATGTGGAATGCTGGCTGCAGCAGACAGTATATGATAAGGACTATGCTGAAGCGGAGCCTTTTGAGGGGGGAATTGCATATCAGATTTTCCCCGACCGCTTCGCAATAAGCGGTAAGGTCAAGCACTTGACAGACCGTGTCTACCATGAAAACTTATCTGAGATGCCAATCTGGTGGCCGGACAAGAACGGTGAAGTACGGAATAATGATTTTTATGGCGGAAATCTGCAGGGCATTATAGAGAAACTGCCCTATCTTTCTGATTTGAACGTCGATCTGATCTATCTGAATCCGATTTTCCTTTCAGCGTCGAATCACCGTTACGATACCTCAGATTATATGAGGATCGACCCACAGTTAGGTACGGAAGAGGATTTCGTGCGCCTCTGTGATGAAGCAGCGTCTTTCGGAATGCGCATCATTCTGGACGGTGTTTTCAGTCACACGGGAAGCGACAGCGTGTATTTTAACCGTTATGGCCATTTTGACTCCGTTGGTGCATACCAGAGCAAAGACAGTCCATATTATTCCTGGTACCGGTTTTCCGAGTGGCCAAACAGATATGGCTCATGGTGGGGATTCCATACACTGCCTGAAGTTGAAGAGATGGATCCCTCCTATGTGGAATTCATTACAGGCAAAAATGGCGTAATCGATTACTGGATGTCGCTGGGAGCGTCCGGGTTCAGGCTAGACGTAGCGGACGAGTTGCCGGATGAGTTCATTGAGAAAATACGGATCGCAATACGGAGACGGAATCCGAAGGGGCTCCTGATTGGAGAAGTGTGGGAGGACGCCAGTAACAAGGTCAGTTACGGCGTCAGGAGAAAGTATTTCCTGGGGAAAGAGCTTGACGGCACGATGAACTACCCGTTCCGTACTGCTGTCCTGAGTTATATCAGCCAGGGGGATGCAGGAGCATTTGCGCGTTCAGTGGAATCGATCGTCCGAAATTATCCTGAGGAGATGCTCGCGACATGCCTGAATCTTCTGACAAGTCATGATACGCCAAGAGCGATCACGGTTCTCGCTGATTCTTTCGCATCATCCCGTTCAAAAGAAGAAGCGGCGCGGAGGGTGTTGTCTAGGGAAGATTATCTGCGCGGTGTCGAGATGCTCAAACTTGCATTTGCCGTTGATTTCTTTCTTCCCGGGATCCCCATGATCTATTACGGTGACGAGATCGGAATGCAAGGTTACGGAGATCCTTTCTGCCGCTATTTCTTTTCCTGGGACAGGATTGATACCAATCTTCTTGAATGCGTAAAAAAACTGTCTGATCTGAGAAGAAAAGGACGTGACATACTGAAAAAGGGAAGAACAGAATTTTTCCATGCTGCAGATTCTGTTATCGGTTTCTGGAGAAAGGGAGAGAACGGGAAGATCGCATTCCTGCTGAACAGATCGGAAAAAGATTTCACTTACATTTTTGACAACGGGAAAGTCGTAAGACTAAAGCCGTGGTCCTATGAAGTGGTATTCATGTAAAAAAGACTGCCTTTTGGCAGTCTTTTTATTTTCCTCGCCATGCGAATTCGCATCCGCAGAAATTCTGTCTGTATAATGAGTACTCTCGCGCCAGGCGGACGGAATGGAGATACCCGTCCTTCTTCTTGAAATCCGATATCAGCCATTGTATACCATACTTTTCGGACAGTTCATTCCCGATACGGTTGATCACAGGCGCATTTTTGTGAGGACTGACGGTCAAAGTGGTGCAGAAGAACTGAAAGCCGTTTTCTGCAGCGTATTTTGCCGTTTCACTTAATCGCAGTTCAAAACACTTTTCGCATCTTCTGCCGCCTTCCGGTTCTGCTTCCAGACCTTTCACATACGACAAATACTCGGTATGATCGTAGTCGCGGTCCACATATTTGACTTCGGAGCAGAAGGCAGCTTCATTGATCAGACGGATCTGCTCTGACTTGCGGTGGAGGTATTCCTCCTCAGGCCATATATTGGGATTGTAGTAAAATACAGTCACATCGTAGTCCTGAGCAAGAACATATAAAACATGTGAAGAACATACTGCACAGCAACTGTGAAGAAGAAGGCTTGGTTTCACAGGCTTCGCTCCTTTTCCTTAATAGTATTGTCCGAATTGATTAACAAGTTATTATATGGGTTAACATTTCAGGATTATTGTGTTAATATAACTTGGTATAGCCGTGAGATTCAACGGTTCGCAAAGAAGGAGAGATTGGGAAATACCGGGCTTCCTGATATATTCAGGGAAGAGGGTTGTTTCGTCATTTATCATAACATATGAACAATTCAAAGGATATTCAGAAAGAAAACGGAATGAAAGGGTCTCAAGACGAAATGGAAAAGGATCTGTTCTTTTCGATGGACGAAAATGATATAACAGATGACCATGACAATCTTGTCGACCATGCGCTGACGGATGAAATGGAAGCGATCTTCGATGAAATGAAATCCGAGTCGGAGCATGACGGCGATGGTGATTACAGTAAGACGGAAAGTGTTGAGGATGATATACCGTCTCCAACAGAGGTCAGGGATTTTGTTTCCGAGTTTTCCTCAAACGATCCTGACACTGATGCCGAGGAGGAGACCTTCGGTTATAAAAGCATAGACGATGATGGTGTCGATGAGATCGATGACACACCCAAGGAAACGAAGGGAAAAGGAAAAAAGAAATCTGTGAAGAAAACAAGCAAGAATACAAAGGAAAAACCCGAAAAGATGCGGATCAGTTTTTTCCAAGGGCTGATCAGATTTTTTATCGTTATAGCATGTCTTGGCATAATCGCCGGATGCACTGTGGGCGTCCTTCTTGCTCTATACCTTGCTGACGCAACAGCTGACGATAATAAAATCCTTGATATCAACCAGATCAAACTGAGTTTTGCCACAAGGCTAATGGCCTACGATCAGGAAAAGGAAGAGTGGTACGAATACGAACGCCTGTACAGCGATGAAAACCGTCTTTGGGTCGAATACGGTGACCTTCCAGGCAATCTTATTAAGGCTATCGTAGCTTCCGAAGACCAGCGTTTCTGGACTCATCACGGGGTCGACTGGAAGCGCACTGCTTTTGGGTTTATCAACGAGTACATTCACCGTATGTCCGAGAGCACTCAGGGAGGATCGACGATCACCCAGCAGTTGATCAAAAACATTACGGAAGATAAAGCGGTTTCAGGTATCGACGGTGTTCTTCGAAAACTAAGAGAGATTTACCGGGCATTGGAGATGGAAAAGAACTACTCCAAGGAACAGATTCTGGAAGCGTATCTGAACACGTTCCGACTCGGCAGTCAGGTTGCCGGAATTGAGTCCGCTGCGAACTATTATTTCGGCAAACATGCTTCTGAACTGTCTATGGCTGAATCGGCAGCGATCGTGTGTATCACAAAATATCCGACCGCTTATGACCCGTATTTGAACCCGGACGAGAACCATAGACAGCGCAACTATGTTCTTTATTATATGAAGGATTACGGCTTGATCACCGAATCCGAGTACACCAGGGCCAAAGCCGAGAGCGATGCTATGGTTTTTGATGAGGCGAACAAGAATACTTCGTCCACCAGCACGGTCTACACATACTTTACTGACGCTGTCATTGAGATGTGTCTCAAAGATTTCCAGGAGATTCTCGGCATGTCTCTTTCAGAGGCGTATAACGAGCTGTTCCAGGGAGGACTAACGATTTATCTGACGATTGACCCCAAGGTCCAGGATGCTGTCGAAGCAACCGCTTTTGATCAGGAACTATGGCCTGAAGTTGAATACGAAGAGGACGGCACCAGAAAAGACAATCAGATCGAGGCGGGTATCGTTGTCATGAATTATGACGGTGAGGTGCTCGGCGTTGCTGGAGGAATCAGGGAAAAAACGATAAGCAGAAGCCTGAACCGCGCAATCACTTCCAAACGTCAAACGGGTTCTTCGATGAAACCTATCGCGGTTTATGCACCTGCCATTGAGTTGAAGAAAGTCCACTATTCCACGCTGCTTCCGGACGCAAAGTTTTATGATGACTCCGACGGAAAGCCGTGGCCTAGGAACTTCTCCAATACGTACGGCGAGCCGGTGACTGTTTATAAAGGTGTCGTTTTGTCCCTGAACACGATTGCGGTTCATACGATGAACCTAATAGGAGCGGATTTCTCCTTCGACTTCCTTACATCTTCCCTGGGTATTACCTCTCTTGTTGATTCCCGGTGGGATGAGTCTCAGGGCAAGTACCTTACAGATAGAACCTATTCTATGGGGCTTGGCGGATTGACGGATGGCGCAACAGTACTTGAAATGACCGCTGCGTACGCGATCTTCGGCGACGGCGGCGTTTACACGACACCGCACTTCTACACCCAGATTTTTGATAAGTCCGGCGACGTATTGCTTGACAAGACTAGATATCTGATGAAGAGTGCTGCTGTTTCAGAGGAAACTGCAGAAATCATGAACCACATTCTGCGTGGTGTCGTCAGGGAAGGAACCGGTACACGTGCCAACCACGGCGATATGCCGCTTGCCGGAAAATCCGGTACGTCCTCTGATAACAATGACTACTGGTTCATCGGTTTGAATCCGTATTATGTTTGCGGTGTTTGGATGGGATATGATCAGAACGGACCGATGAATCCATACAGCATTCACTTCGATACGCAGATCGCATTCAAGAATATCATGAGCACTATCTCTGAAGGACTTGAGTACAAAGATTTCCCGACAACTGGCAATCTTGTTCAGAGAGCTTTCTGCGTGGCCTCTGGGAACCTTGCAACAGAGGCGTGCCCGGATACGCGAGTGGGCTGGTACACGACGGATAACCTGCCGACCACATACTGCACACACAGCTATGTCGCCCCTGCTCCCACTCCGTGAAGAAATCAATAACAGAAAACGGAGCCGGTCAATCCGGCTCCGTTTTTTCAGTAATCCAGATCTTCAAATGGATCTTTAGGGTCTTTCGGATAATGAAGAGTAGGGATTTCTCCGACATATTCCACAAGCGGTTCTCTCAGGTAAAGGGAAGGATCTGCACGAAGCATGAAACCGCACCCGGCATCGCAGTTCCACTCATATGGTTTCATTCTGGGATAGGCGAGTGCGGAGAGGGAAGCGCCTATAACGCTGATGTGGGTCACGATTGCAGCGGAAGTGATACGCCTTGTCATCATGTCATCGATTACCTGGATGACACCCGCTCTGCAGCGAACGTAGAATTCTTTGGAGGATTCCATGCCGGGAGGTGTATATTCCTGTCCGGGAACGACCCATTTCTGAAATTCTTCATCATGTTGCAGATCTTTCATTTTCATCATTTCGAATCTGCCAAATGATGCTTCCCTAAGATTATCTACTGCAATATATTCGCAGCCCGGAAATAGAATTTCAGCTGTTTCTCTGGACCTCAGCAGAGGACTTGAATAAACAGTATCAACGTAAGGATACTCATACTGATCCAAAAGTTCCAGCAACCCTTTCCGCCCCTCTTCGCAAAGCGGAATGTCTGTGGTCCCGCAATATCTTCCTTCAAGATTCGCTGCTGTCAAGCCATGACGGATCATATAGATTTTATACGTTTTCATAAAATGACACCTAATAGAAAAAAAGTTGTAAAAAATCTTTACTCTCAGTAATATCTTTGCTATATTGAAAAGCACCCACCACTCTTGGAGAGTATACACTGAATTGGAAAATAAGGATAGTTTTAACAGAATACTGACCCTTCTGCGAAAGGAAAGGGGACTGACGCAAAAAGAAGCGGCTGCGAGTCTTGGCATATCGCAAGCCTTGTTATCCCATTATGAAAAAGGAATCAGGGAGTGCGGCCTTTCTTTTGTTGTACGTGTCGCTGAGTTTTACGGGGTTTCCTGTGACTATCTTCTTGGAAGGTCTCCTGACAGAAGCGGTCTGACCCTGTCTGTTGATGAGATCCCTGATGATTCCACGCTGGCGGACGACAATAAGTTCAAGGGAAGCCTGCTTCCGACGTTAAGCAAAAAACTGCTGATTAATTCTATCACGATTCTTTATGATTTTCTTTTAAAAAATCCGGATAAAAAGCTGGTCACAGAAGTCACGAATTATCTGAACTCTGCTGTATACAAAGTGTTCCGAATCATTTACTCCGGCAACCCGAACAATCAGGATAAACTCTTCTCCATTCCCAAAATGATCTATTCACGGTACGTGGACGCTTCTATGTCAAAGAGTGAGGCGGAAGCTGAAGTAGCGATTCAAGATATCGCGTCGCAGAAAGAAAAGAGCGGTATTGATGTTTTCTTTACTTCCTCAGAAAAGCTTTCCAAAGATTATCCTCAACAGGCTTCCTCGCTGTTTAACCTGATCCAGCAGGTTGAAACAAAAGCCAAGTAAGCATATTATCAAAAAGGCCACACTTCAGGTGTGGCCTTTTTCCGTTTATTTGCCCTGATTTCTTCCGTGACAGTTTTTATATTTTTTACCGCTTCCGCAGGGACATGGATCATTTCGTCCGATTTTCTTTTTCTTAACGATGGTGCGATTTGTTTTTCCGGCATTCTGCGCTTCTTTTTCGTGTTTTTCCACCTGTTTCTGAGGAACGATTGTTGAGATAAGGACCTTTTTTGCGGTTTCTTCCCGTATCGTATCGACCATCTCGTCAAACATTGCATAGCCTTCTTTCCGGTATTCGATAACGGGATCATGCTGTGCATAGGAACGAAGATGAATCGACTTTCTCAGTTCATCCATATTGTCAATGTGTTCCATCCAGTTGGAATCGACAGAAGAAAGCAGGGAGAAGCGTTCCACGAGCCTCATCATTTCAGGCCCGATACGTTTTTCTTTTTCGGAAAGAATCATCTGAGCTTTGTCGTTCAGATAACGGATTACCGATTCCCTGGAAATAGACCGCAGTTCATCTTTTGAGAAACGAAGATCATCCGGCGAAGTCAGCCATCCCAGATAATGGTCTCTCAATCCTGTAATATTCCATTCTTCTTTGCTGTCAGCAGACAGGTAAGCAAAAACGTTTTCCTGAATTGACTCGAGAATCATTTCATCGATGCTGGTTCTTACATTTTTCCCTTCAAGAACCATATCGCGCTGAGAGTAGATAATCTCTCTCTGCTTGTTCATTACATCGTCATAGTTAAGGACATTTCGACGGATTGCGAAGTTTCGTCCTTCGACCTTCTTCTGAGAGGATTCGATCACGCTGGTCAGCATTTTGCTCTCGATGGGTGTGTTTTCATCGATATCGAGAGTGTCCATGAGAGTGGTTACACGTTCGCCGCCAAACAGTCTCATAAGATCATCGTCCAACCCGAGATAGAATCTGCTGGAACCAGGGTCTCCCTGTCTTCCGGATCTTCCTCTGAGCTGGTCATCAATACGGCGGCTCTCATGTCGCTCAGTCCCAATGATGAACAAACCGCCTGCTTCTTTGACTGCGGCCGCTTCCGGCGCTAATTCCTCACTGTATTTTTTCAGAAGGTTTTTGTAATGCTCCCGTGAAGCAAGAATTTCCGGGTCGTCGGTGGAAAAATACGAGGTAGCAAAGAGAATCTGTTCATCTGAGTATTCCTCGGAACGCATCATGGATTTTGCCAGATACTCTGCGTTGCCACCCAAAAGAATGTCAGTTCCGCGCCCGGCCATGTTGGTTGCTATCGTGACGGCACCGAGTTTGCCTGCCTGTGCGATGTAATAAGCTTCTTTTTCGTGGTTTTTTGCATTTAGAACGTTGTGGGGAATGCCTCTGCGCTTAACCATACCAGACAGGATCTCGGATTTCTCGATACTGACCGTACCGACGAGAACAGGCTGTCCCTTTTTGTGACACTCAATGATCTGATCCACGACGGCATTAAACTTGGCGCGCTGGTTCTTATAAACAACGTCAGGATAATCGATTCGGATGACAGGTTTGTCTGTAGGAATGGATACGACATCTAGACCATAAATCTCGCCGAATTCCTCCTTTTCCGTCATGGCAGTACCCGTCATCCCGGACAATTTTTCATATTTACGGAAATAGTTCTGGAAAGTAATCGTGGCAAGAGTTTTGTTTTCACGTGCTACGTGAACGTGCTCCTTGGCCTCGATGGCTTGATGAAGACCGTTGCTGTATCTTCTGCCGATCATCAGTCTTCCTGTAAACTCATCGACGATGATTACTTCGTCGTTTGTCACGACGTAATCCACGTCTCTTTTCATTATTCCGTGTGCACGGATTGCCTGGTCGATATGATGGGAAAGGGTCATATTTTCGGGATCGGAAAGATTCTCTACGCCGAAGAATCTCTGGGCTTTCAGGATGCCTCTTTCCGTAAGGGAGACGCTTTTTGCTTTCTCATCAACAATGTAATCAGCAGTATCGGATTCCAGTTCTTCTTTGTCGTCATGTTCGGTAACGACTTCCTTTTTCAATGTCTTGGCGAAATCATTGGCTTTCTCATAGAGATCGGTAGATTCGTCTCCTGCACCTGAAATGATCAGAGGAGTACGCGCTTCGTCGATGAGGATAGAGTCGACCTCGTCCACGATGGCAAAAACATGACCTCTTTGGACTTTCCTGGATATATCGACGACCATATTGTCACGGAGATAGTCAAACCCCATTTCGTTGTTTGTTCCGTAAGTAATATCAGCGTTGTACGCTTTCTGACGTTCTTCCGGGGTCATATTTGGCAAGACCAACCCGACGGAGATGCCAAGGAAATTGTACACTTTTCCCATCCACTCGCTGTCACGTTTTGCGAGGTAGTCGTTTACCGTTACGATGTGAACACCCTTGCCTGTAAGGGCGTTCAGATAGGCGGGAAGTGTGGCGACAAGCGTCTTGCCTTCGCCGGTTTTCATTTCGGCGATATTGCCCTGATGAAGAACGATACCTCCCAGGATCTGGACAGGGAAGTGTTTCATGTTCAGAACACGGTAGGACGCTTCACGACATACTGCAAAAGCATCAGGCAACAGGTCGTCCAGCGTTTCGCCAGAATTCAGGCGTTTCTTGAATTCTTCAGTCATTTGCTGCAGCTGAGCATCGGAGAAAGACCTGTATTTATTCTCGAGCGAAAGTACTTTCTGCTGAACAGGAGTGATTTTTTTGATGATCCGCTCGCTTGGATTTCCGAATAATTTATCGATTATGGACATCGCAATGCCTCGTTTTTTCTTTTTTGAACATTATAGCATCTGTTTTCTTTATGAAAGTGATGATTCTGTGAATTCGATTATATCAGTAAGGCTGACGAAACACCGAGGGCTCTGTTATACTTGAAATGAAGTGTGTAATTGAAATATACTGATGACGTTGAAAAATCTGATAGGAGGGGTTCAATATATGACTTATTCTAGAGAAGTTGAAAACATGTGCCCGGTAACGAAGGGCCCGCACCATGGCCCTGCGCCGATACCGGAAGAGGGTAAATGGATCATGGCAAAAGAGGTATCTGATATCTCTGCCTATACCCATGGAGTTGGTTGGTGCGCCCCGCAGCAGGGAGCCTGCAAACTCTCGCTGAACGTTAAAAACGGAATTATCGAAGAGGCACTTGTTGAGACAATCGGCTGCTCCGGAATGACGCATTCCGCAGCTATGGCTGCTGAAATCTTGCCGGGCAAAACAATTCTTGAGGCTCTGAATACAGACCTTGTCTGCGACGCGATCAACGTTGCGATGAGAGAATTGTTCCTTCAGATCGTTTACGGTCGTTCGCAGTCCGCTTTCTCCGATGATGGACTGGTTATCGGCGCCGGCATGGAGGACCTCGGGAAAGGCCAGCGCTCAATGGTCGGCACGATGTATGGCACAAAAGAAAAGGGCGTTCGCTATCTTGAAATGACCGAAGGCTATTGCACTCGCATGGCTCTTGATGAGAACAACGAAGTAATCGGCTATGAATTTGTATCTCTTGGGAAAATGACCGACTTCATGAAAAAAGGTATGGAACCCAACGAAGCATATGAGAAATCGCTTGGCCATTACGGCAGGTTCTCGGAAGAAGATGGCGCGGTCAAATACATTGATCCGCGCAAAGAATAAGGAGGGGAAATAGTTTATGGCTACTTTTGAAGGATACGAGAGACGCGAGAAAAAAATCCTTGACGTTCTGAAGAACTATGGTATCTCCTCGATCGACGAATGCAAGGAAATTTGCGAAAAACACGGCGTTGATCCGTACACGATCGTACAGGAAACTCAGCCGATCTGTTTTGAAAACGCAAAATGGGCTTATACGGTTGGATCTGCTATTGCTTTCGTTGAAGCGGATCGTACAGGCGACAAAAGTGCTGCGACAGCAGCAGCCAACATCGGCGTAGGACTTCAGTCCTTCTGCATTCCCGGTTCTGTTGCTGAAAACCGCAAGGTTGGTCTTGGACATGGAAACCTCGGCAAGATGCTCCTTTCCGAAGAGACTTCCTGTTTCTGTTTCCTTGCCGGACATGAGTCTTTCGCCGCTGCGGAAGGTGCAATCAAGATTGCGCTGAATGCTAATAAAGTGCGTACGAATCCTCTTCGCGTTATTCTGAACGGACTTGGAAAAGACGCCGCGTATATCATTTCCAGAATCAACGGCTTTACTTATGTTGAGACTGAGTTTGATCCATACACGGAACAGGTCAAAGAAGTTTACACGAAACCCTTCTCCAAAGGAGCTCGGGCAAATGTCAGATGCTATGGCGCCGATAATGTCCCGGAAGGCGTCGCGATCATGATCAAGGAAGAAGTCGGTGTATCGATTACAGGTAACTCCACGAACCCGACGAGATTCCAGCATCCTGTTGCCGGCACATACAAGAAATGGTGCGTTGAGAACGGAAAGCAGTATTTCTCAGTCGCATCCGGCGGCGGTACGGGAAGAACACTGCATCCCGACAATATGGGCGCAGGTCCTTCTTCCTACGGTATGACCGATACGATGGGAAGAATGCACAGTGATGCTCAGTTTGCCGGTTCCTCGTCTGTTCCTGCTCATGTTGAGATGATGGGTCTGATCGGTATGGGCAATAACCCGATGGTCGGTGCTACTGTTGCTTGTGCTGTTGCTGTTGCTGAAGCCCTGAAAGACTGAATGAATTCATGATAGAACAGGCGGACCCTTTCCAGGTCCGCCTGTTTTTTTGTCTATATTTTTGACACAGGGTTATGGTACAATAAATGATGTTTTAGTATGCGGGTATGAGGCACAATGAAAACGAACATCAAAAATAAAGAAGTTGATCAGGATAAACCGGAGAACGGCATTGTCTGCGGAAAGAATTCAGTTGTTGAATTGCTGAAGAGTTCTTTGCCTGTCGAATGTGTTTATATCAGTTCGGATATGGATCCTTCTCTGGCATCTTATTACATAGCGCTTGCCAAAGAGAGAAAAACTGTAGTCAAGCAGATCCCGAATATCAAGCTTGATCATCTCTGCGGAAATGCACATCATCAAGGCATTGCGGCGTCTGCTTCTTTCTGTGAATATGTAACGCTGGAAGAAATCCTGGATTATGCAAAAGAAAAGGGGGAAGCACCTTTTCTGGTATTGACTGACGGGATCGAGGATCCTCACAATCTCGGCGCGATTATCAGGACCGCTGAATGTGCCGGCGTTCATGGCATGGTCATTCCGAAAAGGGGCAATGTTGGCGTTAATGCAACTGTTCATAGGGCATCCGCAGGCGCATGCAGCCACCTTCGCATTGCGCGTGTTTCCAATTTAAGCAATGCTATCCGGGAACTGAAGAAGCGCGGGGTTTTTGTCTATTGCGCAGACATGGACGGCGTCAATTGTTTTCAAACTAATCTGTCGGGCCCGATAGCTGTTGTAATCGGTTCTGAAGGATTTGGCGTGTCCAGACTCGTAAAGGAACTCTGCGACGCTGCTGTCTCATTACCGTTGTACGGAGAAGTCAATTCATTAAATGCCTCTGCCGCTGCGAGCGCACTGATCTATGAGATCGTACGGCAAAGGTTATTCTAGGATATGGAGCTGAACATGGATTACGATTTGGACGAATTATTGCAGGAACTCCGGGAGAAACGGGAACAGATTGAAAAAGATAAAGACGTTTCCGAGAAAAAACTGGAGGATGCTCTCAACACGAATCCCTCCACGGATTTGGGCGTTACTGCGATTCTGAATGATCTGATGGGTTCTATCGAACCCAATTATGATGAGAAAAGTGTTTCTGCTGCTGTTGTCGAAACTCAGCAGATCGACTATTCGTATAACAAAGCAGAAAAGATCATTGAGATAGTCACAAAAAAAGAAGCCGAGACACAAGATCAGGATTCTCTGTTATCATCCTCAGACGTGCCAAAGAAGCCGTCTTTTTCTCCGGAAGCATTGAAAGGGGATTATACTGGCGATTTTGTTTTAGGACATGCCGATGATCCTGAGGACGAGAAAGAGACCTCACCTGAGGAATCCCGTCGTGCGGAAGCGGAAAAACATCCGATATTCAATCCGAATCAAACGACGGTCAAGATCACGATTCCTGATGTCAAAGCTGAATACACGGAAGAACCCAGTCCGGTGTCTTCCACAGGGAAGATCAAACTGACCGCGGAAGAAGAAATCGCGGCGAGTAAGACGATACTAAATACTTCGAGTGAAGAAGATGATTTCAGCGAGTTTTTCGGAGACAAGGTCGTTGTTGAGCACAGCGATACGAAATACCGGACACGAAAGATAGAAAAACCGGAAGAGACTGAGGTCAAAGTCGACCCTGAGGAAGAAAAAATGCCTCAGGACGCATATGATATTCTTTTTGAACAGCAGAACAGGGATGGACGTTCAGTGATTATCATTGGTGTTGCTGCCTTTCTGACGCTGTTTCTGAATATCCTTCTTGAGGTTTTCAATATTCCGATCTTTTCATCAGAGCGCTCGTTTTATCTTGCGAACCTGATACTGGTTCTGCTGGTAATCCTCGCAGATCTGAAAGGATTCTGGAACGGGCTTCTTTCCATTTTCTCTTCTGGGCCGCAGCCTGTTGCTTTGATCAGCATCTCTGTTGTTTTCTCCCTGCTCGATACAGTCGCTTCTTATCTGTCATCGAAGCCCCTGTCCAGCGGATGCGTGACTCTGGTCTCTGTTTTTGCCTATTTCTTTTATCAGCTTGGTGTTTTTCTTGATTCAAAGAGACTTTTTGACTCCTACAGAAATATCTCTGAAAGCCCGCAGAAGTACGCTTCGCTTGTTCTCGCAGATTCGGATTTTACCCACGCCTTGACACATGATCTGAATACGACGGTGTCCAATGTGCTGATTAAAAGAAAAGTGGGGAGAATCGATAACTTCCTTTCTCACGCCAATTCAAAACTGACCCATGGAAAATGGTTCAGCCTTCTGATGAGGATCTCCGGAGCGGTTCCTGTTGTCCTCGGTATACTGTATTATCTGCTCAAAGAGAAGAACCCAGTATCCGCTATCCGCACTGCGGCTGTCGCGTCGTGTTTTATTGCTCCCTTTGTTTCTTCGCTCTGTGAAGTGCTTCCGCTACTGATTCTTCAGGGCAAACTGAGTAAAGTCGGAACGGTTCTCCCCGGATACAGCGCAGCTGAAGAGATCGCAAATGCAAACTGTGTAGTAATGGAAGGGCGAGAGCTGTTCCCGAAAGAGAAAGTTTTACTGCACGGCATCAAGACGTTTGAAAAAGAGCGTGTCGATCAGGCAATTCTGTACGCTGCCTCGGTTTTGATCCATTCCTGTGACACGATGTCCCACATGTTCATGAAAGTGATCCAGGGGAAGACCGATATGCTGTTTGACACGGACAGTGTCGTTTATGAAGAAGGACTCGGTTTCAGTTTCTGGGTGGACAAGAACCGTATTCTTGTCGGAAGAAGGGAATTGCTTGAAACGCACGAAATAGAAGTTCCCTCGAGAGATTATGAGAACAGGTATACAAAAGCTTCCACACGTGATGCGATATATCTTGCTGTAGCAGGGAAGCTTTACGCGATGTTCGTCATCAGTTATGCTCCTGATGAGGAAATGCAGTCAATGCTTCAGGAACTGGTGAAACAGGATGTCAACATCATCGTCCGGACAAGGGACTTCATACTTTCAGCGGAAAAGATTGCACGCATGTATGATATTCCAAGAACAATGGTCACGATAGTCCGGGAAAGTGCGATGCCTGAACTGGCGAGGAAAACGGAATATACTTCCGTGAGTTCTTCTTCCATGACGCATGGCGGATCCGCGTCCTCATTCCTGAAAGGGGTAATCGGATGCAATCGGCTTCTTCAGGCGGTCGACCTAGCTTCGGTATTGGAAATGGTCTGCAATGGCCTTGGCGTCGTTCTTGCGCTGATACTGACGCTCATCGGTTCCATCGTAACGACTTCAGCCAGTACAGTATTGCTGTTCCAGCTTGCCTGGACGCTGTTGGTTTTCCTTATTCTTTCGTTCAAAAAAATGTAACGGAAAAAGACTTCGTTTTCTGTTTCGGGAAACGGAGTCTTTTTGCAGAAAAATAGTTTTCAAGTGGACTTTCATTGTGTTAGAATAGTATTCGTTATTTTATGGCCGTAAGGCAGTTAATACTTAAGGGGGACATTATTTCTATGGGATTTGCTCCAGAAAAGATCCGCAATATCTTACTTGCGGGACATAGCTCTTCTGGTAAGACCTCTCTTGCAGAAGCGCTGTTGTTTTTGACAAAATCATCCGACCGTTTTGGCTCTGTTGCAGCAGGAACGTCGGTTATGGACTTCGAGGATGAAGAAATCCGTCGCAAAGCGTCGGTTTCTCTTGCTGTCGCTCCGCTCGAGACAAATGGCTACAAGGTGAACCTTCTCGATGCTCCGGGTCTGTTTGACTTTGAACTGGGTCAATATGAAGGAATCATGGCTGCGGAGACAGTCGCAGTTGTCGTTTCTTCCAGAGGCGGACTCGGTGTCGGTGCAGAAAAGGCATTCAAGCTCGCAAAAAAGAATCACAGAGCGATCATGTTCTTCATGACTTCTACAAGCGTTGAAAACGCAGACTTCAAGAAGACATTTGAAGAGATGAGAGAAAAATTCGGGACAGCCGTGTGCCCGGTCATGTATCCGATTATCGAGGAAGGCAAGCAGACGGTTTTTGTCGACCTGCTTGCGAGCAAGGCCTATACCTACAACAATGGTAAGGCGACAGAAGTTGCGATTCCCAATGATGATTTCATTGAAGTGCTGATGAACGACATCAATGAGGCAGTTGCCGCAGTTGATGACGAACTGATGGAAAAGTTCTTCATGGAAGAGCCGTTTACCCATGAGGAACTGATTGGCGGAATCAAGAAGGGCATCAAAGACGGAACATTCTATCCTGTAATGGCTGCTGACAGCCTTACGCTTGAAGGAATCGAGCTTGCTCTCAGAAACATGACTGACCTGATGCCGGCACCTACAGAGATGAATCTGTACGATGTGACCGACGCAAACGGCGCTAGTGTGGAGCTGAAAGCAGATCCGAACGCACCTCTTGCAGCTTATGTTTTCAAGACCGTTGCAGACCCGTTCGTAGGCAAACTCTCTTTTGTCAAAGTTCTTTCCGGTAACCTTTCTTCTGCGTCTTCGATCGTGGTTGCGAATTCCGGAGAGTCTGAGCGTCCTGGTAAGATCCTGACCATCAGAGGCAAAAAACAGATCGATACCAAGGATATTTCTGCTGGTGATATTGGCGCTGTAACGAAACTTTCCTCCACGCATACGGGTGACACACTCTGTGAAGCAGGGAACCTTTACACTGTGAAAGCCATTGCTTTCCCTGAACCCACGATGAGCATGTCGATGTTTGCGGCGAACAAGGGTGACGAAGGAAAGATTTCTTCTGCGATCCAGAAACTTCTGGAGGAAGACAGAACGGTTTCCTATCGTGTTAACAGCGAAACCAGCCAGCAGATCATTTCCGGACTTGGTGAGCAGCACCTCGAAGTTGTCGTAGCGAAACTGAAACAGAAATTCGGCGTGGAAGTTGGTCTTCAGGCTCCGCGTATTGCTTATCGTGAAACGATCCGCGGTACTGCAGAAGCAGAAGGAAAGCACAAGAAACAGTCCGGCGGTGCCGGTCAGTTCGGTGTTGTTCAGATGCGGTTCGAGCCTCTTCCCGGTGAAGATTTCGAATTCGTAAACGCTGTTGTCGGCGGTACTGTTCCGAAGGAATTCATTCCTGCTGTTGAAAAAGGTATTCGTGAAGCGATGCTCCATGGTGTTCTCGCTGGTTATCCTATGATCGGTTTCCGCGCGACGCTATATGATGGCAAATATCATCCTGTCGATTCTAAGGAAGTCGCTTTCAAATCTGCAGCAAGGCTTTCCTATAAAGCGGCATGCGCCAAAGCAAAGCCCACACTTCTAGAGCCTATTGACACGCTGAACGCTTATATCCCCGGCGATTGCACCGGTGATCTTATGTCTGAAATCACGAAACGCCGTGGCCGGGTTCTTGGTATGACGCCTGATGAAGACGGACTTACCAGGATCGAAGCAGAAGTACCTGAAGCGGAAATGCTTGATTTCACGGCTTATATGCGTTCTGCTACGCAGGGCAGAGGAACCTTCAAAACTGAGTTCCTCCGTTATGATCCGCTGCCGGGTCATCTCGAGGCGAAAGTCATTGCTGAAGCAGCTGACCTCCGTGAAGCAGAGGAAGACGACTAATCTGTTACATACTCAAAGAGCACACCGTCTGGTGTGCTCTTTGTTCATTTGAAAGCAATATGATAAAATAAAGTCCATACTCCGTGAAAAGAGGGAATCACTTATGGGCAAGGGATCCAAGGCCGTACCTGCATGGGCAAGCAAGACTGTTGTTACGAAATACCTGTACAAGACCGTGCGTATGCTGAAAAATGAAGGATTGAAACAGACGATTTTTGCTGCAAAATACGTAACGAACAGATACTTCAAGCTGAAAGCGATAAAAAAGGAATACTATCTTACTGCCGAACTGCGCCAGGAGCAGGAAACAACTGTATTTCCATACATGCCTACGGTCGATATTATCGTTCCTGTGTATAACACCGACAGAAAACAGCTTAAGGAGATGCTGGATTCCGTATTGGCGCAATCCTATAAGAATTGGGTTTTGTGTCTTGCCGACGGCAGTGACAGCAACCACGGGTATGTCGGAGATGTAATTGAAGAGTATTGTGCCAGAGAACCGCGGATCAGATACAAGAAACTAGAAAGAAATCTGGGAATTTCCGGGAACACCAATGAGTCCATCAGAATGGGAACCGGAGATTACATTGCTTTGCTTGATAACGATGATCTGCTTTCACAGGGGGCTTTGTTCGAAGTTGTGAAAGCGATCAATGAACAAAATGCGGATTTTCTGTACAGTGATGAAGCGACATTCAATATCTTGCCTTCGGACAGTGACAGCATGCATTTTAAACCGGATTTTTCGCCTGACTATCTGCGTGCGCTGAACTATATTTGCCATCTTTCCGTAATCAAGCGCGCTCTGGCTGAAAAGGTCGGTCTGTATGATGCTGCTTATGATGGTAGCCAGGACTATGATTTTACTTTCCGCGTAACGGAACAGGCTGAAAAGATCGTTCATATCTCAAAACCACTCTACTACTGGCGTATTCATGCCGGTTCAGTTGCCGATGATATATCTGCGAAACCATATGCGTATGAGGCAGCCAAAAGAGCCGTCGAGGCTCATCTGGAGAGAGTCGGACTTCCCGGAAAGGTTGAATATTCCAAAGCTGTGCCTGCAATGCGGGTCATCTATAATCTGAAAGCGCACCCGCTTGTCTCCATCATTATTCCTACCTGTGACCATACCGATCTTCTAAAGCAGTGCCTTGATTCCATTTCCGAGTTAACTACTTACGATAATTACGAGATCATTCTTTGTGAAAACAATAGTAAGGATCCGGAAACTTTTGCATATTATGAGACTCTGGATTCGAACGAAAAGATCAAACTCATCCAATACAGCGGATCGTTCAATTTTTCCAAGATCAACAATTTTGCGCGCAAATATGCTTCCGGAGAGCACCTTCTATTCCTGAATAACGATATCAAGATCATTACGCCGGAATGGATCGAAGAGATGCTGATGTTTACCCAGCGTGATGATGTCGGGGCGTGTGGAATCAAACTGCTTTATCCGGATGACACAGTCCAGCATGGCGGAATCGCTATGGGTGTGTGCGGCAGTGCCGCTAACATCTGTCCTCTTTTCCCAAGGGAGCATGAAGGCTATATGAGCAGGCTGGCTGTCGCTTCTGACATGTCTGCTTGTACGGCAGCCTGTCTTATGGTAAGTGCGAGTGCTTTCGACGAGGTGGAGGGATTTGATGAGGAATTGTCCGTATCATTCAATGACGTAGATCTTTGCCTGAAGATACGGGAACTGGGCCTTCTTGTAGTATTCAATCCGGTCGCTGAAGCATATCACTTTGAGTCGAGATCTCGGGGATATGATACAAAAGGGGAAAAGAAGGCCAGAATGGAAAGGGAAAAGTCCATTCTTCGCCAGAAATGGCCCCGTTACTATGAAGAAGAAGGAGACCCGTATTACAACAGGAACTTCGGGAAGAACAGCATCTCCTATGATGCGTAGGAAAGTTGTTTTGAATTGTCCTATATAGTAGAATAGATAGGATAAATCAGTTTAGAGGAGTTCGTTCCATGGATTCTCGTGCAAACACGTCTTTTTTCTCAAAGCACCGCAGGATGCTGCTGGTTCTCTTTGATGTATTTGTCGTGCTTACTGCTTACCTTGGAACATGGGCACTGATTTCCGGAAGAGAATCCCTGACAGAGTACCGTAGCTTGCTTTTCTCAAGCTGCGTTCTTTTTGTACTGTGCTTCATTACTGTATATGAATTGATGGGGCTCTATGACAGCTTGTGGAATTTTGCGGAATTATATGAATTTTTCCGGTGTGCGCTTGCATCAGCGATTTCCATTTCTGTCTTTCTGGCAATCACGCTTTTCATTTACAAGGAAAGACGTGTTCCTATTTCTGTCTATATCATGTCGTCGCTGTTTGCGGCTTCTCTGACGTTGTATGGCCGTCTCACATACCGTATGATCCGCAATACAACAAAGAACAGGGGAGACAACAAAAGAAGGGTAATGCTTATCGGAGCGGGTAATGCTGCTTCAACACTGATGCATGAACTTTTTCGGGATCCGGATAACAACTATAACGTTATATGCGCCGTTGACGATGATCCGGAAAAACAGGGGCGGACAATGATGGGCGTCAAAATCATGGGTACGACGAACGACATTCCTGCACTTGTTGCCCAATGCGAGATAGATACGCTACTTCTTGCGATTCCTTCTGCGGATGAGGTGGAGAAGCAGCGTATTCTGAAAATATGCTCGCAAACGACGTGTAACATGCGTACTTTGCCTGATATCTGTAAACTGATATCGGATGGCAAAGAGCTTCTGGAACGTGTCCGTGATGTAAAGATGGAAGACCTTCTGGGACGTGAGGAAATCACGCTGCAGACTACTCATGAGCATCTGCAGGGGAAAGTTGTCATGGTCACTGGAGGAGGCGGTTCGATTGGCTCTGTCATTTGCGATCAGGTAGCGGCAAGTAAGCCCAAGAAACTGGTCCTTGTGGAGATGTACGAGAACAGCGCATATGATGTCCAGCAGAAATTGATTATGCAGTATGGTTCTTCGCTGGATATTGAAGTTCGGATCTGTTCGATCCGGGACAGCAGGAAGATGGATGCGCTAATTCGGGAATGTAGACCTGAAATAATCTTCCATGCCGCGGCTCACAAACACGTACCGCTGATGGAGACCAGCCCCGAAGAGGCTGTAAAGAATAATGTCTGCGGGACCTGGAATCTAGCTGTTTCTGCTGATCGCTACGGGGTTGAGTCGTTCGTGCTGATATCTACCGATAAAGCGGTAAATCCCACAAGTATTATGGGGGCGACGAAGCGAATTTGCGAAATGATCATACAGGCGATGAGCAAGACCAGTCAGACGAGGTTTGTCGCGGTACGTTTCGGAAACGTTCTCGGTTCTAACGGCTCGGTGATTCCTCTCTTTAAGGAACAGATCACAAAAGGAGGACCGGTAACTGTCACCCATCCCGATATTACCCGCTATTTTATGACGATCGATGAAGCGGTCAGCCTTGTGATCACTGCACAGAAGATGGCAAAAGGCGGTGAGATCTTCGTGCTTGACATGGGAGAACAAGTCAAGATTCTTGATCTGGCAGAAAACCTGATCAGACTTGCCGGATTCCTTCCATACAAAGATATTCCCATCGTATTTACCGGACTTCGTCCCGGAGAAAAACTATATGAGGAATTGCTTTTGTCCGAGGAAGGTGTTACTGAAACCGAAAATAAAAAAATCTTTATCGGTAATCTTCACGGTGTCGAAAAAGATGTTCTTTTCCAACAGCTTGCTGAGTTGAAAGCTCTTGCATTCAGCAACGATCGGCAAAAGACTGTAGACAAAATCATTTCGATGGTTCCTACTTTCCGATTTACCGCAGATTGATAAAAAGGAGCAAATAAATATGCAAGTACCGTTTTCTCCTCCTGATATGAGCGAATTGGAAGTTCAGTATGTTTCCGAAGTACTGCGGTCTGGATGGATCACAACCGGGCCACGAACCAAGCAATTGGAAAAGATACTGGCACAGTATTACCAAAAGGAAAAGGCTGTATGTCTGAATTCAGCAACTGCATGTATGGAACTTGCGCTTCGTGTGCTGGGAATCGGTCCCGGTGATGAGGTTATCACATCCGCATATACGTACACTGCTTCTGCCAGTGTGATTGACCATGTCGGAGCTAAGATCATTCTTGTCGATACGCTTGAGGACAGCGTTATGATTGATCCTGCAGCTGTCGAAAGAGCGATCACGGAAAGAACAAAAGCTGTGATTCCTGTTGACATTGCCGGTATACCTGCAGACTATACAGGAATCAGAAATGCCATAGAAAAAAAGAAGCATTTATTTGTTCCGGATAATGAACTGCAGAAACAGATCGGAAGAATCGCTATCGTTGGCGACTGTGCACATTCAATGGGCTCTACATACTTGGACAGACCCTCTGCAGTCTTTTCCGATTTCGCCTGTTATTCGTTCCATGCTGTGAAAAACTATACGACAGCGGAAGGCGGGGCGGTGGCATTTAACTCTTTCGGCACTGTTTCCTCCGAAGTAATTTATAAAGAATTCATGCTCCTCAGTCTTCACGGTCAGAGCAAAGACGCATTGACAAAAACGCAGGCAGGTTCCTGGGAATACGACATTATCATTCCGGGCTACAAATGTAATATGACTGATATCATGGCTGCTATCGGTCTCGCACAGTTCGAGCGGTATCCGGCTATGCTCCAACGCAGGAAAGAACTGTGTGCGCTATACGATGAATTGCTTGATCACAGCAAGTTCGGCACTTTGACGCACAAGACCCATGATTATGAGAGCTGTCGTCATATGTTCTTTGTTTTTGTGAACGGCGCTGCCGTCGAACAAAGAAACGAGATCATCCGGGTAATGGGGGAAAACGGCGTGTCTGCAAATGTGCATTACAAACCGCTTCCGCTTCTTTCTGCATATAAGAAACTGGGCTTTGATATTAGTGATTATCCGAATGCATTCGGCCATTTCTGCAAACAGATTACATTGCCGTTATTCAGCAGGATGACTGATGAACAGGTGCGGTACGTGGTCGATCAACTGAACAAAGCATATATGGAGGTTTTGGGATGATATTTCCCAGATCTTTCGACGATCTGCCGGATGCGATGAAGAACCCTGAGGTCAGGGAGTATTTTGAACTCCTTGACCGTAAAAGGGGATTTATTGTGCTAAAACGGGTCTTTGATCTTTTTTTGAGCACAATTTTGATTCTGCTTCTTTCTCCGGTGATGATTGTCCTGGCTGTGTTGATCAAGGTTACTTCGAAAGGTCCCGTTTTTTTCCGGCAGCTTCGTGTCACGTCCTTCGGAAAGGAATTCTACATACTGAAGTTTCGCTCCATGGTAGAAAATGCGGACAAGATAGGACCTCTGGTGACTGTCGGAAACGACTCACGGGTGACTGGAATCGGCCGTATTCTGAGAAAAACACATTTGGACGAACTGCCGCAGCTTATTAATGTGTTTCGCGGAGAGATGTCTTTTGTCGGAACCAGACCGGAAGTTCCAAAGTATGTTGCCGCATATACAAAACCGATGATGGCTTCTCTTTTACTGCCTGCAGGCATTACTTCGGAAGCATCTATTCGGTTTAGAGACGAAGCGCGGCTTCTAGAAAACGCTGAAAATGCGGATGTGACATATGTAGAGCAGATTCTCCCGCAGAAAATGATCTACAATTTGAATTACCTCCGCGAGTTATCCGCTGTGAACGATTTGTACATAATGATTCAGACTTTTCTTCTTTTTTTCGGAGTTGAAAATGGGTAAGTTCATCTTTAGAAATACCGAGATAGAAGGTATGTTTACTGTTGATCCGCAGGTGTTCGGGGATTCCCGCGGTTACTTTATGGAAGTTTACAACGAGAAAGCTTTTCATGATGCGGGTTACGATTTCGTTTTTGTGCAGGACAATCAGTCCAAATCAAGAAAAGGCGTACTTCGCGGTCTTCATATGCAGGTGAAACACCCTCAGGGTAAACTCGTCAGGTGCATCAGGGGAACAGTATTCGATGTTGGTGTCGATTTGAGAAAGGGCAGTCCCACATTCGGAAAATGGCATGGGGAGATACTCTCGGAAGAAAACAAAAGACAGTTTTTCATCCCCGAAGGATTCGCTCACGGTTTTCTCGTCCTTTCCGATGAAGCCGAATTCTGTTACAAATGTACGAGACTGTATGATCCGGACGATGAGCTGGGCATCCGTTATGATGATCCGGCTATCGGTGTAAAATGGCCGGATGTCGGACAGGATTATGTGCTTTCGGCAAAAGACATTGTACAGCCGTCGTTTTCTGAAGTAGTTGAGAAATTGAATCTTCTATAAGGGGATTGCGGATGAGAATATTGATTACTGGGGCAAAGGGATTTGTAGGCAAGAATGTCGTTGCGAATCTTCTTACGCTGAAGGATGTCGAAGTATTCCAGTACGACCTGGACTGCACAGAGGAGCAGCTGGCTGACTGGACAGGAAAATGCGACTTTGTGATTCATCTCGCAGGCGTAAACCGGCCTAAAGATGAAAGCGAATTCAGGACGGGAAACACGGACTTTACTGTTCACCTTCTTTCGTTGCTTGACAGGAATCCGGTTCCGGTTGCCATGACCTCTTCCATTCAGGCTGTATTGGATAATCCATACGGTAACAGTAAACTTGCCGCTGAAGAGGAAATGTTTTCGTATGCAGCAAGAAATCATGTGCCTGTGTATGTCTGGAGGATGCCCAATATTTTCGGAAAATGGTGCAGACCGAATTACAACAGCGCTGTCGCGACTTTTTGCTACAACATCGCGAATGAAAAAGACGTGTATATCTCGGATCCGGATAAGGTCATGACACTGATCTACATTGATGATGTCGTAGATCTTCTTATTTCCGCAGTATACGGAAAGATCACCGTTGGAACAGACGGATTCTGTATCCCGGAACCTGTATATAAGATTACACTCGGTCAGATCGTCGATACGTTGCGCGAATTTCACCGCTGCAAGGATCTGCTGAAAATGGATAACCTTACCGGCGTTAGAAAATGCTTGTATTCAACATATCTCAGTTATTTGCCTGAAGACCGTTTCAGTTACCCGCTTACAGTACATTCGGATGCCAGGGGATTGTTTGCTGAGTTTTTTAAAACGGGTTCTGAAGGCCAGTTTTCGGTTTCTACGACCGCTCCCGGAATCACCAGGGGAAATCACTGGCATAATACTAAGGTAGAAAAGTTCCTTGTCGTTTCCGGAGAAGCTGATCTCTGTTTCCGGAAGATCGGGACTGATAAGGTGATCCGCTATCATGTGAGAGGAACAGAACCTACTGTCGTAGATATTCCCGTCGGGTATACCCATAATATCGTCAATACTTCCAAAACCGAGACTCTCGTGACGATCATATGGGCGAATGAACTGTTCAATCCAGAACATCCGGATACTTATTACGAAGAGGTATAAATATATGGAACATCCCTCAAAACTTAAGGTCATGACGATCGTTGGAACGCGCCCCGAGATCATCCGGCTTTCGGAAGTGATTAAAGCATGTGACAGGTATTTCAATCATATCCTGGTTCATACCGGACAAAACTACGATTATACGCTGAACCAGATCTTTTTTGAGGATCTGGGAGTTCCCGCACCGGATTATTATCTTGATTCCGTAGGAAGTAATCTTGGTGAAACGATGGGCAATATTCTGGCGAAAAGCTATGAGGTGATGCTGAAAGAGCGGCCTGACGCGCTTTTGATTCTGGGAGATACGAATTCTGCTCTTTCCGCGATTTCTGCAAAACGGCTGAAAGTACCGATTTTCCACATGGAAGCCGGAAATCGGTGTTTCGATGAGAATGTTCCGGAAGAAACAAACAGAAGGATCGTTGACCATATCAGCGATATCAATCTTCCTTACACGGAGCACTCCAGAAGATATCTTCTTTCGGAAGGAATCAAGAAAGAGCGGATCTATGTCACGGGATCTCCCATGCGTGAAGTCCTTTCAAGGAACATGGAGAAAATCGCGAACAGCAAAGTACTGGATGAGCTTGGCCTGGAACCAAAGAAATATATCCTTGTTTCGGCACACAGAGAGGAAAATGTTGACATAGAGTCCCATTTCTACTCACTTATGAATGCGATCAATGCCGTTGCAGAGACCTACGGCTATCCTGTGATCTATTCAACGCATCCCAGAAGTCTGAAGAGGATCACGGACCGCGGTTTCCAATTCAATGAGAATGTGCGCAACCTGAAACCGTTTGGCTTCTTTGACTACAATAAACTGCAGCAGAATGCGTTCTGTGTTCTTTCCGATTCCGGGACTCTCTCGGAGGAAAGCGCAATGCTTGGGTTCCCCGGAGTACTCATACGAACATCCACTGAGCGACCGGAAGTTCTTGACAGAGGCACAATGGTGATCGGCGGCATCGACAAGAATAATATCCTTTCCGCTGTGCGGCTGTGCGTCGCTATGAGCGATAATCAAGAGACGGTATCCGAAGTCCCGGATTATAAAGACGACAATGTCTCCGTCAAAGTCGTCAAGTTGATTGAGAGTTATACAAAAATCATCGATAGACTTGTTTGGGATAAAGACTGAATATGCGGATCCTAGTTGTATCTCAATACTTTTATCCGGAAGTTTTCCGAATTACCGATATCTGTACCGGTCTTGTCGAACGGGGATATGATGTCGATGTTTTGACGTCCCTTCCTAATGTTCCACAGGGAAAGTTCTATGAAGGGTACAACTGGTTTCACCGCGGAGAAAAGACCTACAAAGGCATCAGTGTCGACAGGGTAGGAGTCGTTGAACGTTCCAAATCAAACAAGATCATGTGGACGCTTAACTGTGCCAGTTTTGCTCTCAACAGCCTGTTTCATCTGCCGAAATACCTGAAGAGGCAATACGATGCCGTATTTGTGTTTAACAACTCTCCCGTTACGGTAATTCTGCCTGCGAAAGTGTTTGCGAAGATTAAGAAAATTCCGAATCTGATTTATATTCTGGATATCTGGCCGGAGTCGCTATATTCTCTTGTCGGCGCGACAAAAATCAATAAAAAAACGTTTTTTTATCGTTTCAGCAGTTTTTTCTGCAGGCGGCTGTATAAAAGCGGTAATACGCTTCTGATCAGTTCAAAGGGATTCGAAAAGAAATTGAGGGACATGGACCTTCACTCGAGGATTTCGTATTTTCCGAATTATGCAGAAAAGATCCAGGAAGAGGAAGGCTTTGCCGTCACACGTGAAGAACTTGGTTTTTCGAACAACGATTTTATCATTGGATTCGCCGGAGGAATGGGACCTGCACAGGGCATCGATCTGGTGATTGAAGCTGCGTCTCAGTTGCGTTCAGAAAAGAACATCAAACTTCTTTTAATGGGAGACGGAACCGAATACGACAAGTTGGTTGAGAGCGTAAAGGAAAAAGACCTTACAGATAAAGTTCTTCTTCCAGGATGGATCTCGCTCAATAGACTGCCTTCCTATATGCGCTTATGCGACTGTATGATGATGTGTTTGAAGGACAACGAGGTCCTCAATATCACTGTTCCGGCAAAACTTCAGACGTATATGTCGTATGCCAAGCCTGTCATTGCATTTATGAATGGCGCTGGAGCTGATGTCGTCACTGAAGCGGGGTGCGGTATCTCTGTTCCCGCGGAGAATGTCGAACAATTGAAAAAAGCATTTGTCAGAATGAGTACTCTTTCTAGGGAAGATATTATGTCTCTTGGAGAAAATGGAAAGAAGTACTGTGATGAAGTATTCGAAAGAAGCAGAGTATTGGACCTTCTTGAAAAAGAACTGTCAATAGCGACTGGAGCAGATCAAACATGAAAAGACTCGTAATCATACCTGCATACAATGAAGAGGATAACATCGTCCGTTTTGTTAATGAATTGACTGAAACATGCCCGGATGTGGATTATGTGATCATCAATGACTGCTCCAAAGATCGTACACTTCAAATCCTTCAGGAGAATGGTTTTAACTATATCGATTTGCCTGTTAACCTTGGAATCGGTGGTGGAGTACAGACCGGTTACAAATATGCAGTGGAACAAGGATATGACATCGCCATACAGATGGATGGAGACGGGCAGCACGACCCCAAATATCTTATGACATTGATCCAAGCAGTTGAAAGAGGGGAAGCCGATATGTGTATTGGTTCCCGTTTCATCGAAAATGAAGGATTCCAGACCTCTGCTTTGAGGAGAATCGGGATTCGTTTTTTGAAGAACCTTATCAAATTCTGCTGCGGCGTTACGATAAACGATACTACAAGCGGCTTCAGGGCAACGAACAGTGAACTGACCCGCTACTATTCCACAAACTATGCGCAGGATTATCCAGAACCTGAAGCGATCATCGCTGCTGTAAATCACGGATATAAAGTAAAGGAAGTGCCTGTCGTAATGAGGGAAAGGATTGGAGGCGTTTCATCGATCAATCCTCTGAAATCGGTCTACTACATGATTAAGGTCTCCCTGGCAATCCTTTTGCACGGTTTGTTCAAACAGTGGTAATATCACATTTGTTATTCTGAAAGGCTGCTATCAATGGCAATTGAATTAAGATTATTTCTTGGGTTCGCTGTTTTTCTTTATTTTGCGCTTTTGATCAACATGCTTCGGAAAGAATCGATCATTCTGAAGTATGCAATTCTTTGGCTGATTTCCGGCGTTCTTTTCGTATTGTTCCTGTTATTTCCGGAAATCGTTTTTTCGGCTTCGAGGTTGATTGGAGTATCGAACCCCGTCAATGCTGTTTTTCTCTTGTTCGCAGGTTTTGCGCTCATGATGCTGCTGTCGATTTCCTCCATCATTTCTCAGGATAACGGAAAAGTAAGGAAGCTTACGCAGCAGGTAGCGCTTCTGGAGCAGAGGATCCGCCAGCTTGAAAATGAGAAAAAGAAATGAAAAGCATTCATCTCACGCAATCTGACCTTTCTCCTGTTGTTGCAGATGACAGGGAAAGGTTTTTGCTTTTATTCAGTGATCCCGAAGTAATCAGATGGTCAAGACCTCCTGAAGATCTTGTGCCTCTTTTTGAGAGGTATCTGGAGAATCCACATTCTTTTGCCGTCAGAGAGAAAGGAAATCTAATCGGTACGGTTTCTCTGTTTGAGACTTCGTTGACCCGAGCTTTTTCTTCTCTCGTGTGTTATGAACTAACATACAGTCTGATGCCGTCATACCGGAGAAAAGGGATCATGGGGGAGGCAGTTTCCTATCTCTGCAACAGTTATGCGAATGGATTGAAGACGGATGTTCTTTTTGCGGGATGTTTTTCCGGAAATACTGTTTCGCGCAGAATCCTTTGTTCGCAAGGTTTCAGCCCGGTTTTCATCCGGTATCATGAGAGAAGCTCAGGTATTGAAACTGAAACGATCTATTATCTTAGCAAAATGTAAAGTGGGCAATATCCGGAGCCTCAAATACCGACAGCAAAAAAAGAACTGTGGGACAACTCATAAGCAGTTCCACAGTTCTTTATCTTTTTATTTCAGAGATTTTTCATAATGATACGCTCGATCAGATCTGAAACGACTTCAAAAGCGTCGCAGGCATTTTCAAGAACATCGTAAAGATTTGACCAGGCTATGATCTCTAGAGGGGAAGCAGTCGAATCCCTGAAAAGTGAAGCGACGGCATCGGAATAAAGTGCATCACCGTCTTCCTCAAAAAGGTTCATCTTCACGATGTGATCTCTGATGGTATCTGATTTTCTGAAATGGGCAAGTTCAGCGGCCAAGTCCGTAAGTGTGTCAGCGGAAGATACCAGCAACCTGCTGAATTTCTTTGCGTCAGTAGGAATCGTACGAACGTTGTAGATATAGGCCCTGATCAGAACATCATCCAAAGAATCCGTGACAGTATCAATCATCTGCACAAGTTCGGCAAGGTCTTCACGGTCAATGGGAGTAATGAATTCTTTGATCAGTCTGTCCTGAATCTCGTGTGCTTTAAGATCGGCCTGACGTTCAATGACGTGCAGTTCCTGACGATCGTGGTCGAGTGTTTCAGGGTCAAAACGGTCAATGACGTTTGCCAGCATATGAGCTGCGCGGTTCGTATACGCAACCTGTTCCTGCAATAGTTTAAAATAATCGGTTTTATTTTTGGCCATTTTTTAAACCTTTCGTATCCAGATGAAAAAAGATCCTTAAATAGACAACATTATAATTATAAACCATATCCTTGTTTCCGACTATATAATCGGAAAAAAACAATGTGGAAAAATGTGGGAATGCTTCGAAGGTTTTCTCCAAAAAAGCCAGAAGGATGCTTCGCGCCCTCTGGCTTTTGGTGCAGATGGCGGGACTTGAACCCGCACGGTTTAACCCGAGGGATTTTAAGTCCCTTGTGTCTGCCGATTCCACCACATCTGCGAATTCTACAAAATTCTACAATGAATAGCGAATTAATTCAAGTAATCAAGTAGTATTGATTTTTTCCAATGGAGAATGTCTGTAATTTGCTTTTGAGCGCCTGGTTTGGCTATACTATTCTGCAGTGTATTATTTCTGACGGGAGAAGACTTATGGAAAAAGCGATTTTCCATTTTATCACGGATGGTGATCCGATCAGCGTTTCTGATTTCGGTCATGGTCATATTAACTATACCTACCTCGTGTTAACCGACAAGTCCAAGCAGTATATCCTGCAACGGATAAACAAACATGTTTTCAAGGATCCTGTATCCCTGATGGATAATGTCATTTCTGTATCGGAATATATCAGAAACAAACCAAACCGTCAGCAGGACAGTCTTCATTTTGTAAAAACGACAGATGGCCAGTTCTATTATGTCGATGAGCGGAACAGATATTGGCGTTGTTATGAATTTGTCGGCGGACTCTGCCTGGAGTCGCCGGAGACAGATGCGGATTTTTATGAAAGCGCGGTAGCATTCGGAACTTTTCAGGAGCAATTATCTGATTTCCCTGCGAACACGCTGTACGAAACCATACCGGATTTTCATAATACACCCAGCCGCTTCAGAATGCTTAATTCGGCAGTTGACGAAGATGCCTGTGACAGGGTCAAAAACGTGCAGAAGGAGCTCGACTATCTCTTTTCTCGGGAAGAAACGGTTGCTGTCATTCAATCCAAACTTGAAAGCGGTGCTATTCCTCTTCGCGTTACGCATAACGATACGAAATTGAATAATGTTTTACTCGATCCGAAAACAAGGAAAGCGCTCTGTGTGCTTGATTTGGATACGGTGATGCCAGGAACGAGCCTTTTCGATTTCGGCGATTCCATACGATTCGGTGCAGCAACTGCCGCAGAAGATACGCAGGAATTGTCACAGATGTCGCTGGATCTCCATTTGTTCGAGATTTACGTGAAAGGGTATCTGCAGGCGTGCAGGTCTCTGACTGCCGACGAAGTGGCCTTGCTTCCGCTCGGCGCATTAACGATAACGCTTGAATTGGCCGCACGGTTTCTGACAGATTATCTGGAGGGAGATCACTACTTCAAGATCAGTTACCCGGATCATAATCTTGTCAGAGCAAGGTCACAGTTGAAACTGGCAACGGATATGGAGAGTAAAATGAAAGAAATGCAGGAGATTGTAAGGAAGTATGCCTGAGCATTACCGTTCTTATTTGGGAATCCGTTATCCTATAAAGAACCTTCCGGAACTGGATCCGGATTTTATTCCTATGGGGAGATGGATCGAAGCTTACCTTCAAGGCGCTTCAAGTCCGGTGAAAATCGGTATTGAACGACCCGACAGGATTACAGTACGGGAGACGAAGATATACGGGACTGCCGATAAAGTGGATGCCGATTTTCGTTTTCTGGAACGTTATGTCAAGTTTTTGCTTTGGTCTGTCGGAGGTTACCGTATCTATATCTCCGGCGCGGATCATTTGGTCGATCAACTGAGTGAACAGTACTTCTATGATGAGTCTGATCTGTCGAGAAACGGTAAAAGATGGTTCGACGTACAGTTTATGCAGGACGTCTTCGGAAAGACGCTGGAGTTTGTTGCGGTTTCAGAAGACAGTTTTCCGCATGACAACGACGTATCCGTACCGATTGGGGGTCACTTTGAAGGAAGAAGAGTCGGTCTTGACTTGGGCGGTTCAGATCTGAAGATATCCTGCGTGATGGATGGGAAGGAGGTGTTTGCGGATGAAAGGGTGTGGCACCCGAAAACGCAGACAGATCCACAATATCATTTTGATTTCATGAAGGCTGTTTTACAGGAAGCAGAATCTGTTCTTGGGAAAATAGATGCGATAGGAATCTCTTCAGCCGGAGTTCTGCTTGGAAATGCGCCTATGGTCTCATCTCTGTTTATCAGCGTTCCGCGCGATTATGAGATCCGCAAGAGCGTCCATACGATATTTGACAGAGTAGCAGAAACGGTAGGAGATGGAACGGTTCCTGTCGTTGTGGCGAATGACGGAGATATTACCGCACTGGCAGGGGCACTTAGTCACGGAATATCCAATGTGCTCGGGCTCGCTTTTGGGACGAGCGTTGCCGGAGGTTTTGTTGATAAAGAGGGCAATATACTTGGATGGTTTAACGAACTGGCATTCGCGCCTGTTGATCTGAACGAAAAAGCGCCGGAGGACGAGTGGAGCAAAGATTATGGCGTCGGGTGCAAGTATCTATCACAGGACGCAGTTATGATTCTGTCTGAAAAGGCGGGCATTATTCTTGACAAGGATAAGACCATTGCCGAGCGGCTTCTTGTTGTGCAAAAGCTTGCCGAACAGCACGATCCGCGTGCCGAAGCAGTGTTCCGTTCTATAGGCTGTTATCTTGCTCACTGCGTCTCGCTATACAGCCTCCTTTACAATTTCGATCACCTTATGCTGCTTGGAAGGGTTTTGTCCGGCAGAGGAGGAGAACTGATTTTGGATAGATGCAAAGAGATATTGGAAGAAGAGTATCCTGTACTGTCAGCTTCCGTTGATCTTATTCTTCCTGACGAAAAGACAAGAAAAGTAGGGCAGGCGTATGCAGCATCTTCTCTTCCTATTACAAAAAAGAGGGCGTAAGCCCTCTTTTTTAAGTGTTTTTGATTTTCTGATCGATTCTTCGCTTCCGCAGAAAAGCTCCGGGAGCGATACCTGCTGGGATATTCATTCGCAATAACATTCCGGCATGATTAGCGCACTCAATTTCCACGCCGTTTTCGTTCAGCATTTTCCCGATTCTGAATACAGCTTCATTGTCATCAGGAGAGAGGACATTTACTTCATCTCCTGTGAAGAAGCGGTTTTTCTGTATCACGACAGCGTTTCCGTCCTTGTCGATTTTATCTACAGTACCAACGACATCACACTGGGAAATATACGCTGAATTATTCGTGAATTGTTCAGGGCTGTCGAGATAAAATCCGGTCGAATAAGGTCTGTGATTGACCATTTCCACTTCATTCAACCAGGATTCCGGAATTGGATCACCTCTTGAAATCGCATTCATTACGTGCCTGTAAGCGGCAGTAACAGAGGAGGTATAGTAAGAAGATTTTGTTCTCCCTTCTATTTTAAGGCTATCGATACCAGTCTCGATAAGTTCTCTTAGAATCGGAAGGGTACATAGGTCTTTCGAGTTCATGATATATGTTCCGTTGTCTTCCGAAATCTCAAAGTACTGGCCGGGTCTTTTTTCTTCGACGAGAGCGTATTTCCATCTGCAGGGTTGTGTACAATCACCGCTGTTAGCGTCACGCCCAGTCATGTATTTTGACAGTAGACACCTTCCAGAAAAAGAAACACACATGGACCCATGGCAGAAAACCTCAATTTCCAGTTCGGAAGACGTGTCTTTCCGGATACGTTTGATCTCTTCCAAAGATAATTCTCTCGCCAGGACAACACGTCTTGCCCCAAGAGAACAAAAAGCATCTGCAGTTCTGGCATTCATTACACCGGCCTGAGTACTGACATGGAGATCAACAGAAGGAGCATATTTTTTGCACAGAGAGATGACACCGAGATCGGCTGCAATGATTGCGTCCGCATTTATCTCCTCCAGATAACACAGAAAAGAAGGCAGCAGAGCGATCTCTTCGGGGTTTGGGATCGTATTGCAGGTAACGTATACTTTTTTCCCGCGTTCATGGCAGAGGCGGACCGCTTCCGATAACTGATTATCGGAAAAATTGGACGCGGCAGCTCTCATGCCGAATCGAGTTCCAGCAAGATATACAGCGTCAGCGCCGTAAAGTATGGCTTTGTTTAGCTTTTCCGGATCTCCGGCCGGAGAAAGGAGTTCTGGGATTTTCATCGGATTTCCTCACAAATATACGGAGTAAATGCATTATATCATTGTCAAATGCGGATAGGAACTGAATGCGGATATGGTATAGTTATAGAAATCGATCAGGAGTATTTCTATGTCTGAGATTCTTGCGCCTGTCGGCGGTTTGGAACAACTGAGAGCGGCTGTTGCTTGCGGAGCGGACGCCGTTTATTTTGGCGCAAAAGATTTCAATGCCCGAAAGAATGCAGATAACTTTGATGATCTGGTATTCAGTGACGCTGTAAGGTATTGCCATGTAAGAGGCGTAAAAGTCTATGCAACTGTCAATACACTGGTATTTGACGATGAACTCAATTTGCTTGAATCTGCCGCGGATCAAATCGCGGAAGCCGGCGTTGACGGCGTGATCATTCAAGACCTTGCTGTTCTCGACCTGTTTCTGCATCGTTATCCTGGCATCGAGAGAATCGCTTCAACTCAGATGGCCGTGCATAATGTTAGCGGTGTGAAGCAGTTGGAATTAATGGGATTCACAACCGCGGTGCTGGCACGGGAACTATCGAAAAACGAGATCCAGGAGATCGTTAGGGCTACGAGTCTCAGGACAGAAGTTTTTGTTCATGGAGCACACTGCATGAGCGTTTCCGGAATGTGTTATGTTTCCTCTATGTTGGGGGGAAGAAGCGGTAACCGTGGCCTGTGTGCTCAGCCCTGCAGACTTGACTGGAAATCTGGCGATAAATCAAATGCTCTTTCTCTGAAAGATATGAGTCTTATCGACCATCTACGAGAACTCTCGGATATGGGAGTGGATTCTTTCAAAATCGAAGGGAGAATGAAGCGCCCTGAGTATGTTGCCGCAGCAGTCACCGCTTGCCAAAAAGCCATACACGGAGAGAATTATGATGAAAATGCCCTCCGGTCTGTTTTTTCGAGAAGCGGTTTTACGGATGGTTATTACAGCGGCAGAAGAGACGCGACGATGTTCGGTAACCGCACAAAAGACGACGTTATTGCTGCATCTTCCGTACTGAAATCGATTGAGCAGCTCTACCGAAATGAACAGCCCCGTATCGTGGTTGATATGATGGCCTCTGTTTCTCCTGAAGAGTTTGTCCTGATTATGACCGATCAGGACGGCAACAGAGCGGAAGTGAGAAAGGAAGGTTCAGAACCGGCGCTGAACAAGGCACTGGAAAAGGAAGACCTGATTCGGTCATTATCGAAATTGGGTAATACTCCGTTCAAAACGGGAAAAATTGATGTGTCGCTAACGGAGGGGCAGTTCATTGGTGTTTCAGCGATTAATCAGATCAGACGTGAAGCGGTGGAAAAACTATCCAGTCTTCGTGGAAACAGGGAAGTGTTGACAGTCCCATATCGATTTGAAACCTGCTCCGAAAAAACGAAACCTTTTGCGGAAAAAACTGAAAGATGGGCACGCGTCTGTTCAACTGAACAATATCGTGCATGCGGTTCCTTTGACTGTGTGATTATTTCAGTTGATGTCGCGGAGGAAATCCCTGCGGAACAACTGCAAATGGGCAGAACAATCCTGGAACTGCCAGCTGTGCTTTTCCCCGAAGATGAAGAGAAAATGTTCAAAAGAATCAGCTGTCTAAGGGACAAAGGAATAAGACGGCTGTTCGTCAACAATCTTTATGGCTTAAAGTATGCACATGACTTGAATATGATTCCAGAAGGCGGATACGGGCTGAACGTCGTCAATTCTTTAGCTGCAAAACAGTACGGGATAATAGGCTTGAATTCGCTTTGCGTTTCCTTTGAACTTAGTGCTGACCGTATCAGAAAACTGTTTTCAGATGTCCCTGTCGGCATGATTGTCTATGGACGTGTACCGCTGATGCATTTTCGGAATTGTCCTGTGCGTGCTTCGGTTGGCTGTGCTGTGTGCGGAGCAAAAGGGAAACTTACGGATCGCTTTGGAATCTCTTTCCCGGTTGAATGCTATGATAAAAAATATTCTGTCTTGTTGAACAGCGTTCCAATCTGTCTGTCTGACCAAATAATTCCTCCGGCTGATTACACGCTTTTCTGGTTTACCCGGGAGACTCCGTCTCAGATCACTAGCATCACCGACTTGTTTAAGAAACATCGTAAACCGGATTTCCCGAGAACACTTGGATTATATTTCCGTGAGGTTCAATAGTTATGAAAATCAAAACCAAGAATTCGACCTATGAGCAGGTATTGGCTCTTCCGCACGCAAAACATGAAAAGCCGATAAAACCCAGTCTCTTTTTCAGGACGCTTGTCCGCGTTGTATCGCAGCCGGATCTTTCTGCCACACATTTCAGTTTTACCAGCGACGATCTTTCTTCGGTACGCGATGTGCCCTGTCTTTATCTGATGAATCACTCTTCATTCATCGATCTCGGCATTGCGTCGCGGATCCTTTATCCAAAGCCATATTCCATCATCTGTACGTCGGACGGTTTTGTTGGAAGAAACTGGCTGATGCGTCAGTTGGGATGTATTCCTACGGAAAAGTTCGTCTCAGATGTAATCCTTTTAAAGGATATTCTTTATGCTGTCAGAAAACTGAAGATCAGTATTCTGATGTATCCGGAAGCCAGCTATACGTTTGACGGGACAGCTACGCCACTTCCAAAGAGCTTTGGGCAGTTTGTCAAAAAACTAGGGATACCGGTCGTGTTTATCAAGACGGAAGGGGCATTTGCCAGAGATCCGTTATATAACATGCTCCAGAAAAGAAACGTTGATGTTACTGCGAATGTTCAGTATCTGCTTACGCCGGAAGAGATCGCATCGATGACTGCAGATCAGGTTGAAGAGACGCTGAATGCGGCTTTCACCTTTGACAATTTCCAATGGCAGTATGAAAACAGGGTGAAAATTGATGAACCGTTTCGTGCTGACGGGCTGGAACGTATCCTGTATAAATGCCCTGTGTGTATGACAGAAGGGGAGACTATTGGAAAAGGTATCCGCCTGAAATGCAATCACTGCGGGACTGAATGGACCCTGACAGAATACGGAAAACTGAAATGTGAGAACCACGATGACGTGTTTGACCATATTCCTGACTGGTACCGCTGGGAGAGGGAAGAGGTAAAAAAAGAACTGATCGACGGCACATATCTTCTTGATACAGCTGTAAAAATTGGTATGATGGTCAACCATGACGCAGTTTATATGATAGGAAAAGGGAGACTCATCCATAACAACACAGGATTTCACCTGACTTCTGAAGATGGAAAACTGCATTATGATCAGCAACCGAAAGCCTCGTACAGCTGCTATTCCGATTATTTCTGGTACGAGCTGGGAGATATCATCTGCATAGGCGATAAGTCCTGTCTGTATTACTGTTTCCCTGAACAGCAGGGAGTCGTCGCAAAAACGCGGCTGGCGACGGAAGAACTGTACAAACTGGTAACTTGAACAGAAGAAAAAAACGCGGCATAGACCGCGTTTTTTGGTGGATAGAACATGAAGTTGTCAGAACACATAATATCCGCGTTCTTTCGCCTCTCTGAGAAAGATCTCCGTCTGTGTTCTGTCTGTCGGCTCCCGGTGAGAATGCAGAAATATTTGGAAATCCATACCTAAAACCTTTTCAGTATACGCATCCAGTAATTCAGGAACGTAAGCGATATTCGGAAGGGAAAAGTCTCCTGCAGAGGAGTCGCCGGCAAAGATCATGCCGTCAGAAGGAACATGGACCAGCAGACTGTCATCTGAATGAGGACTGACCACCTGTTCGGCTGTGACAATGATTCCGTCAAGGTCTACCGTTATTTTCCCGCTGAAAGAAATCGTTGCTGTTTTAGGATGGATGAGATTCCAGGAAGGGTATTCAGCACGGACGAATTCATTTTCTGACCAGAATGCCTCGAACCGGCTGCTGTCCCAGGAGCACATCTCCCGGAGATGACCCTGAGAGATTGAATTGGCGATCACCGGTACTTTGACCGCAGAGATTCCCAGCACATGATCCCAATGGGAATGCGTGATGATGCATAGTTCCGGAAACGGCAGTTCTTCTTTTTTAATACAGGACATAAAATCCTGATAATGCTTTTCGCTGTTACCGGCATCAACGACAATGCTCCTGCCATTGTTGCCCAGAATGTAGCCCAGTGCTGGACGGTCTGTAACAGGGTCCGAATCTGTATACCAGCAGTGCTCTGTTAGACGATGAAGCAGCATTATACGCCCTCCGCTGAAAGCACTTTTTCAAGTTCAGTCAGAATCTCCGCATCATCGGAATACAGCTTGACATTGTAATATGGGTCTCCGGCGATCATGGCGGAAAGACTGTGTTCTCTTTCAGTGCGTCTCGCAAAAACAAATGTCGGCTTTTTCAGATGTTTTGCAACAGCCAATTCATACCCTACGCCAAGAGAAGGCGTGCTGCACTCGGCAATAACGAGATCCGATTCGTTGAGCCAGGACATATCTTCGAGCCAGATCTCATGGTCCGTTTTCTTGACTTCCAGACCGAAGACCTCCGGGGAAGCAATGTGTTCAGTAAGAACCCGAAATC
>JAEEGL011986665.1_pt1 | contig 63441 bp, 59 predicted proteins | sample 9134231 | NCBI WGS metagenome assembly JAEEGL01 (sample SAMN16246548, study PRJNA631951) | gut metagenome | biome: gut microbiome; feature: rumen; material: fiber-attached | host: Bos | place: Iran: Karaj | collected 2018-10
ACCTGCATTAGTAGTTTCTAATTTTTTAAATATATTGTAGAGACTATCAATTGTTTCGGCATCATTATATGTAGTAAATAATACATCTTCATCTTCATTTTTATTTTTTACTGAAACTTTAATTATTTCATTTCTATTTAGTAGATTTAGTTTCTGTGGTTCTGTAAATGGATGATTATCTATTTTACCTGCAATGCGTATGCCAAGTATTTTTAATTCCCAGCCATCTTTATATCCTGTTGAAGAATCCATACTAATTCTATGAATTTTAGTATATTGATACAGCAAGGAATTATACTCGATTGATCCACCATCATTTAACCATGTTTTAAGTGGAAATAGTAATATAACTGAAACGATAATTATTCCGATAATAATTATTATTTTTTTCTTGTTTTTTAAAAAATTTATAATTTATTTACCTCTTTCTTAACGATGACTTCCTTCTCGATTAAAATCATTGTTTTGCTTTGCTATTATATCCTTTATTTTCATGCCATTATAGGTTGAATTATCATTATATATAGCACCACTAAAGTTTGGCATTAAACCCATTGATTTAACACCACTATCACTAAATTTTGTATTACATATATTAACACCAATGAATGATGCCATTGGATCAAAATGGACATTTTCAAAGATGCAATTTGATAAATCTTTATTATAAACTCTTGTAGGAATTATTCCATTTAAATTGCAATTACTAAAATCAATTCCGCTCATTTTAACATTTATAAATGATTCTCCGTTGAAATCAACAAACTTTAACCAGCCTAATTTTACTATAATTGGCATTATTTCTCTATGATCACCAACATCTTTTATAGCATTTCCTATTCTTACTCTTTCAATAGTTCCTTCTTCTTCGTATATTCTTTCTAATTCTTCAAATTTTTCTTGGATAATAGCTAAAGCGTTTTCTATACTATTTTTTCTTTCTTTTTCTCTTATTCTCTTTTGATGTTCCAAAAGAGCTAATTTTGTTTCTATTTCTCTTTGTTGCTGGTCTGATTCGCTTTTCTTTTTTCTTTCCTTTTTTTCTTTATCTCTTTTAGAAAATTCTCCTTTTTCTAGAAATTCTTCTCTAGAAAGTAAAGCTACACCTTCGGTTACATATATTTCTTTTTTGTCTTTTAAGTGCTCATAATAGTAATCTGTTGCATCTAATTTTTGATTTCTATAAAATAACGATACAGTATTATTTCGATGATCAATAATAAAGTTTTCATCGTATTCTATTACTTCAATACTTCCTATATCTTTATATTTTTTACTTTCTTCATCATATAAAACGATATTCTTTCCACTTTTATTTATACATAATACATATCTTGTACCATATACCATTAGTGGTTCAAACTTTACTTCAAATTCTTTATCATTTTTTTTGAAAGTATATCCTCTTCTAGTTGTTTTAACATTATTATCTCTTAAGAAGGTATTTATGTTATAAACCTTGCCATTAAGTTTATAAGCATTATTAGATATTATTTCAATTTTTGATTTATCGTTTAACCATTCATCTAGAACCATTTCACCTTTGGTGTTTACTATTCCTTTTTGATGATTTCTTTCTACAATGGCTAAACCATATTTGAATGATTCAGCATCATTAAATGGTTCTTTACATATCAATTTGCCTTTTTGATTAATATAGTTATATCCTTCTTCTGTTTTAACAAGTCCTAATCCATTACTAAAATCATTGCATTCAAGGAATTTAGTATCACTAATTGGAATCCCACTGTGATCGACATAATTATATTTGTGCCCCATTTTTACAACGGCACATCCATCATGAAAATCTCTGGCTGAAATATAATCATATCCTGCGTATGGAATAAAATTTCCGTTTTTATCAATGAATGTTACATATCCGCCCTTTTCTACTGTTGCTAGGCCCTCATGGAAATCACCAGCATATTTAAGGTTTTTCTTACATAACTTATTTCCTTTGGTATCAATAAAATTATAAGTATAATCAGGATACTGTACTCTTGCTAGGCCTTCATGAAAATCCCAAGCATTTTCAAATCGTAAATCTTCTAAGATATCGCCATTTTTATCAATAAAGTAATGAAATGAGCCATTGCTTACGTGAGCATATCCATCATGAAAATCCCCAGCATAAACAAAGCCTCCACTGCTAAGAAGATTTCCTTCTATGTCTATAAAATTATACGAATAATAACTATCTATACCCCAACCACGCTTATAATATATTCTTGCTAATCCATCTTTAAATTCTTCAATTTTAGGAGAATCAAGTATTATTTCTTTTTTACTAACTTTCTTTCCTTCTGAATCAACAATATAATATTTGTTGTTTGATCCAAATTTTTCAACTAATCTATACCCTTTTTTATTACGTATTTCGCGGTGAGTATTTATGGTTTTTTGACTATAACTTTTCTTTTCAAATATTAAAGCTAATTTCTCGTTTAGATATTCTTGATATAATTGTTCTATTTGAGAATCCATAAACTCACCTCTATTCTAATAATAATTATATCAAATTAGAAAGCATTTTTCGACAAATAAAAAGAGAATAGACATTCTCTTTTTGTAAACTTTTAACGCTGAGTGTGCTCTTCTTCTATTTGTGGTTCTTGTTCTGCTCTTTCTAGTCCCTCTAATATTATTCTTAAAGATATTCCTTCAAAGGTTGTATTATCATCATAAATAGCATCTTTAAGGCTATATGGGCTAAATTCAAGTGTTGTATCATTATTATCCCTTCCGAATCTTGCGCCCTTTATATTTACCCCTTTAAAGTTTTTAAAAGGATATATAGCTACACCTTCAAAATTGCATCCACTTAAGTCTTTTTCATATACTTCTTGAGGATTAAAGTTTTCTAAATTATTGCCTCTAAAGTCAACTCCAGCAACTTTTACTCCTCTAAAGTCTATTTTATCACTTAAACCTACACCATTAAAAATACATCCTCTTAAATCTTTATCGTACACTTCTTGAGGGTTTAAATTTTGAATATTGCATCCTGTAAAATCAACTCCGGCAACTTTAACGTTCTTAAGATTTACTTTTTCATTATTGAAATTTATAAATTTAAGCATGCCTCTTGCTTCTTTTGGTATTTCATAATATTCGTTTCCATTTTCATCAACTGTTTTTACTAATGGAAGAGGAATATCTCTTTTTGGTATTTCTTCTCCATTAGTCAGTTTAATTATTTTATCAACAATAGTTTTTAATTCATCAAAGCATTGATCTAGTTCTTTATTTTTAACTTCCTCATTTTCATGAATTCTTTTTTCTAATTCTTTTAAATTGTTTGGAGTTTTATTCCTAATTTGTTCTGCTTTTATTTCGTTATGTTCACTTTCTAATTGTCTTAAAAAATTAAATGGATCTTTTTTATATTGCTTCTTAAAATCTTCGTATGACATAATAGGAATATTGATAGCACTTCTTGTCATGTGATATCTATGCATTAGATGTTTTTTATAAAAGTTTGTAATATCAATTCTTCTATTACCATGAAAATAATATATAGTTTGTGCGTAACCATCGTAAAGAAAATCATTATCGTAAGCAAGTTCCCACCAAGCTCCACCGATTTTGCCACCTACATAAGATTTTTTTTCAAGGTTATATAAATAAAATGCAATCGATTCCTCGCTATATACCAAAGCATATTTTGTTCCGAACTTTCTAACAAATATACAAGGCCCTTTATAGTCTTTATATTCTCCTTTTGCTTTGTCTTTGTGTTCTTTATGAGTATGATGCCCATTGTTTCTTATAAAATTGGCATTGATAGTTTTTTTAATTCCTTTTTTAGTTACAATAAATCTATCTTTAATAACGTCGTCTCTTTTAATATAATCATACCATTCGTCAAATATCAAATGTCCATAGTGATTAATAGCGTTATACTTACCATTTTTTTCCACTATTGCATATCCCCAACAAAAACGATTAATTCGATCATATGGACATGGTTTTATCCATTTTATTTCATTATTTTCGTCTACTATAAATGTTCCTAAAAGTGAATTACCTTCGTAATCCATAAAATCAAAATGGGTTCTTCCATCTCCGATAAGTTGAAAGCCTTCTTCTCCGTCTTCGTTGTTATATAAACTGTGGCTATTATTATTTATTATTTCCTCAAATTTAGAGTCTTTAGGTATTATTTTTGCCCTGTCAAAATATGAAAAGCCTAAGTCTTTGTAATTTATTTCCCTAATCATTGGAGTTAAAGCATTATAAAAAGATGTACCTTCTCCACTATTGAAGATAAGATTTAATCTGTCTTCTACATAATATTGGTATGCTTCTTCAATTGTACTTTCTATGATATTCATATGCTTACTCCTACTATAATTAAGTATATCATATTATTAAAAATATTAATATACGAACATTTATTTGACTTTTCTTGGAATATATGATATAATTAAATTAGTTATGGGGGTTGATAATATGATGTATTTGGAAGACACTCTTCATCATTCTGCTTATAATTTGAAAAGCGAAAGACTAACAAAGGTTAATAGTGATTTAAAAAAAGTTATTGAAAATAGACAAAAATTAATAGAAGAAATTAAAAGTAGAATGGGATATCGAAAAAAAAGAGTTAGAAGACATAGATAAAAAAAGAAGCATTATGCTTCTTTTTTATTTATCCTCTTTATTATCAAACTCTTTTTTATGTTCTTTAAAGAAATTATAATAAACTAATACATTAGGTAATTCAGTCCATTTTTTAGTTTTAACTGGTAATTCATCTAAGTCATATATTTTGGCATCGTATAAATTAAGTAAGAATGGTGAGTGAGTAGATATAATAAATTGGCAGTTATAAAATCTTACTGACTCTTCAATAAATTTCTTTAACTTCATTTGGTTTTCTGCAGATAAACTATTTTCTGGTTCATCTAGAATATATATACTATTTTCTTTTATTTCTCTTTCCCAGAACATAAGTGCAGATTCTCCATTAGACCATTCTGTTATATTATTATTTGCTAATCTTTCTCTAACAAATTTAGACATAGATTTAGTTTGAGCTGCATATGTCATTTTTAATTCATCATATTGATCAAATGGTACTTCATCTCTATTAAATTTATGTGCTAAATAAGTTTTACTTAATCTTTCTTTTTCTCTATTAACATTAGCATTTATAGAACGTATATCTAGTAGATAATCAAATACATCATCACTTGTTATTAGTTTTATTTCCATGGGTGGTTCAAAAGCCATTTCATAGTTACAATGACTTACATATAAGTCAAACATTCTTCCTTTACTTAATGGAGATCTTCTTGCTGCATCTAGTTTTTCTGCAATCATATTAACTAATGTAGTTTTTCCTGAACCATTTCCACCATAAAATATGGTTATTTTATCAAAATCTATTTCTTTAAATTCTTTTTGAGAAAACAAGTGTAATGGATAATAGTTATTGTTATATATTTGTCTTGTTTCTTCATAATAAAGAATATCGTGTTCTTGTCTTTCGCTTAGTAATGAAAAGTTTTTTAAATATACCATATTTTTTCACCCACTTTAATTATACAATATAATTATTAATAATAAAAATAGTATGCTTATTGCATACTATTTTTACTATAATATTGATCGGTTGAAACGTAATCAATTCCCTCTTCTTTATTACTTTCTCCAGTTTGAGGATTGTAAGTGTATTCATAATCTCCGGCATAGATTTCTATTCCGTCTTTATCTCCATGTGAAGATTCGACACCATGCGCCCACTCTGAATAATAAATTCCAGCATCTTTATCAATCTTTTCAAACTCATGAATTACATTTTCTTGATTATCAATAATCTTTAACATTCTATCTTTGTCTATTGCGGCAATATAACCATCTTTAAGGATTAATAAATCGTCATATTTTTCACTTTCGTATACTACTTTTTCATTAATATTATATTCTACAAGCTTGTTATCTTTTACAACTAGCAGGTTATTATTTTTAGATGAAGTATAATTTTTTGCTAGTTTTCCTTTAAATATAGGTTTTCCATTCTTATTATAGAAGTAATCTCCATATATTCCTGATAAGTAATAAAAGTTTGTATTATCGAGCCTTTTTAATATTTTTGTTGTAGGAGACAAAGGATTTCCGTCATAATCATAGAATTTTTCTTCTTTAGTAAGATCATTATATGAAATAATATATCCCTCTTTAACAACAAGGCTTCGGCAGGCTGTCATTTCTGTTGTATATTTATTTTTCTTTAAGGAATAATATGCTGTTTCATAATGTCCATCAGATGGAGATTCCTCTTCGCACATTTCATTATAGTATCCGTCGTGGACAATAAATCCTCTTATTTTGGAATCTGCAACTATTTCGAAGTTATATTCATCTCCACAAGCACCATAATCGGCATCATCTTCGCCGTCTTCCTCGTCATCTTCGTCATCGTCTTCATAATCATATTCGTCTTCACAAATATCTTTGTATCCTTTTATAAATTTTTCAAATTTTATAATTTTTTCTTCCCCAGTGACATAATTAAAAGCTACATAATCATCACCATCTTTTATTGCAATGAAGTTGCCACTATAGGTATCGGATTCCTCATAGCAATGATCTATATTTTTACATTTATACTCACGCAATAATATTTCATCATCTTGTGGAGGATTTTCTATCATATCCCTATTATTCTTTACAGTTATATAATATGGTAAATCCGAATACGATGAATTTGATTCACCTTTATAAATATATAATGTATCAGTATCTATTCTCTTGGTAAAATTTGTTTTTATATTGTCATAGTTGAAATATTCCCCTCCTGTTGATTTTATAACAATATCCTTTGCTTCTACGAATAGGTTCTCTTCATTTGTATCATCAATAACTTTAAAATAATATCTAAGCTTACCGTTAGTTACATTATCTTTATATCTTTTATCCCCTATAATTGATTTTTCGTTATTCGCGGGATTTTTTACATCCAATAATTCCAAACCCTGACCGTAATTCAATTCAAAGAAAACTGTATCAATTTCTGATGAATCTTCAGAATCCCCCCAAAAACTTGAATATAAATTACACATTATAGTGTCAGATTCTTTTACTCCTTGATATATTGAATTAGAATTGTCATCTCGATCAAAATCACAATTTAATCCTAATTCTCGGTCTATATTCTGAGATAATTTAATATCTTTTGGTGGATAAAGACTATTATCATCCTCATTTGATGGTATATCCGCCTGAGTATCTACTGGCTTAATATGTTTAGTTTCTTTATAACTACGTATTATTGGATATATTAGAACTAGAATTAATACAATGACTAAAAAAAATAATATTATTTTGTCATTTTCTTTTCTTTTTTCAGATATAACTGATTCCTTAGTCGAACTATCTATTATTATTGGGGCTTCAGTTTCTTCTTTTAAAATAGGTTCTTTTGCTTCCTCATTAATATTAGTGTTTTCAGACTGCTTTTTATTCATATATATTCTCCTCTATTATAATTACATTATAAATCAAAATAACAATAAAAAAAAGCATGTTTATACATGCTTAATTATATAATACTCCTCCCCATTCTACTGCTGTAAATCCTACTCTTGTAAATGGAGTAATTTTTTCTTCTTTAATATTTACTTTTTGATTAACTTTTTTAACATGAATAGCCATTCTTAATAATGAATCCGGTTTTGGAGATATATTAATTTTATTATATGAATCTCTTTCTTCGGTTAATTCGAAATATACTAAGTTTTGTCCATTCTTTTCTAGTATTGGTAACCAATACATAATGAATTCATTTCTTTCACGATCATTTAATCCTATGATTGATAGTTTTTCTTCTAAAAATTCAATGGCATTATCCTTAGTTACATAGAAGCCTTCTTTAAAATCAACAAAATGATTTAAATCTTCTTCCCAATACAAACCATAATAGTATTTGCCATCTTTATCATATAAATCACCATTTGGTTTTGCAGTAACTGACCATTCATCTTTAAACTTAGGATATGTTGTTGTTAAATTATCTTCATGTTCAAAATTAACTGTTACTCTAGTTTCTTTTTCAGGATATAAATATAATATTGGTTTAGCATATCCTCCTATAGGAGTTACTTCTTTAGAATCCTTTCCTGTAGAAGGATCGTAAATGTATTCATATCCCCATTCATATCCATCATAATCTCCATCATTATCAGCAGCATCTTTTGTTATATATTTTTGCTTTTCTTCATTTGTTACTTCGTTAGTTTCCACAACAATATATATTCTGTCTTTTTCATCCATATATGATAACGGCCAATGAATAAAATAATCATCTGGTAATTGTTCGATTTCATGAATCACATTTTCTCTTTCATCAATTATTTTAAGCATTCTATCGCTATCTACAACGACAATATAGTCTCTCCAAAAATCAAAATCTTGATATTCTTTACTTTCATATAGAACTTGTTCATCTATATTATATTCTTTAAATTGGCCGCCTTCTCTTAATAAAAGATTATTTTCTTTGGAAACCTTAAAGTTAGCTTCAAATTCGCTATCATATAAATTTTTATCTTTAAATAATTCTTTTCCATCTTTAGTATAAAAATGTATGTGGGCTCCTCCCATATATTCTAAACCAAATAGGTAATAGAAGTCAGTTTTACCAAATCTATTCAACTCTTTTTCGGTTGGCACCAATGGGTTTCCGTCATAATCAAGCAAATATTCTCTGTCTTCAGGAATAAAGTCCAAATATCCGTCTTCTTTATATATATATTGTTCGTTCTTTATATCAAAAATATATTCATTATTTTCAAGAGAATAATATCCACATCCATGGCTAGTCTTGGAATGTTCGCATACAATTAATCCTCTTAATTTAGAGTCTGCTACAAGTTCAATATCTGTTGTTGTATCAAAATCCAATATATATGTTTCTTCTTTTGTTACATAATTGTATGCTACAAAACCATCATCCACAAATAATGCATAATCTCCACTTAGATCTTTAAAAACACATTCTTTTTCTTTACATTTATATTTATCCAAAAGAGTATATTGACTTGAGGGTTCCATTTTTTCAATATTATAATTATATGCTCCTATATATGAATCATTGTATTCATCAGTTACCTTATAAATACTATATTCCTGACTGGGAACTATAAAGTCAATTTTGACGTTTTCGAGTCTATAATAATCATTTTTTATTGTTTTTATTATTATGTTTTTCGCTTCTATAAAGAGATTTTCTGGTGAACTAATATCTTTAACTTTTAAAACATATTTGAAATTGCCTTGTATTGTGTTAGTTGGTGAAGAAATCACATCCTTAATTCTATTATCTTTAATAGTAGTGTTTTCTTCGTTTAAATATTCTATATTTTGAAATTCTAGCCCCGAACCATAATTAAGTTCAAGGAAAACCGTATCAATTTTAAATCCTTCTACTGCATTTAAATTATAGCTACATTTTATACTATCACCTGATCTAGTTATGCTATTTGAAGTATCTGAATAATAGCCAACGTCTCTAAGACATCTTATACTAGGTTTAATAGATTCTTTTCCAAAACTTGATATATCTATAATTTCCGCATTCTTTGGTGGTGAAACAGTTTCATCCCATTCTTGTGGTATTTCTTCTGCATTCTTATCCGGTGGTGTTTCTACTGGTTTCTTTTTATTCAAATATTGTATATCAAGTATTATAAATAATAATCCAAGTACTATAACCAATAATAAAACTATACTTGTTTTTGAAGTGTTATTCTTTGATTGTTCAACTGGGTTTGAAGCAGGATTTGATATTACTTCAGAATTATCATTCTCTTTTTCTCCGGTTACTAGTGGAACTTCCTTCTCCTCTTCTAGAACTGGGCCTTCAATTTGGATAGACTCAGTTTTCTCAGCAATCGGTTGTTCTTCTACTTTTGTTTCATCTTCTTTTAAAGATTTTTGTGGTACTAAATTTTGATTTTTAAACTTTTTCTTTGACATATAGACAACTCCTTTATTATAAGAAAATTATATCATAAAAAAATAGTGAAATGAATCACTATTATTTTTTTCTTGTGCGACACGCTGGTCTAACATGAGCTGCTCTAAATTGATTTAAGAAATCTCTTAATGTATGTTCTTTATCAACTAGATAGAAATCTATTCCAGCATTTTGAGCGCCAATTCCATCACTTTTGGGATTATCCCCTATCATGATGCATTCTTCCTTAGGAGTTGAGCCTATAGCAAGTTCAAATGATTCTAAATTGGGTTTCATAGCATCTTCTCCCGCTACTATTTTATCTATATGACCTAGTAATCCTTTTTTTTCAAGTCTAGGTATTTGAGTTCCACTAAACCAATTAGTAAGAATTATTATTTTCTTTCCATGTGCTTTTAAGCATCCTAGTAGTTCTGCTGCACCATCTGCAACTTGATCTTCTATAGTTTTACCATTGTGAGTCATCCATCCACTTATGGTTTCTTCACTAACAGTAAATCCATGACTTTTAAAATAATCACTTAATGTTTTAAAATCGTATCTTGGAAAATCTAATTCATATCTATCTAAAATAGATTGTTTTTGTCTAAAAAATTCTTCTTGTTCTTCAACAGGAATTCTTTCTTTTAAATAATCATCTTCTTTAGACCAATCTGGAATTAATAAAGTATAGTCTAAATCAAATATAAATCTTTGGTAATCTTTCATAATATCTCTCACATTTCTGGTTATTTATTATATATTAATGGTTTTATTATTGCAATTAAAAAAGAGAGTTTATGCTCTCTTCATATTTGTTCTTCCATAATCGATTTCGATAACATCTTTATCGATACTTCCTTTAACTTCTTTAGTCTCTACAGCATTAATAACTACCACTACAGCAAAGATCATAATATATAGATAGAATGATACAAATCTATATAACAACATTGCGCCACTTAATAAAGTTTTACCAAAGGCTAAACCAAATATCTTTAAGAATAATGATTCACTAACGCCAATTGCTCCTGGAAGTGGTATTCCTGATACAGTTGTATATAATACTGCTTGCATAGAAAATAATTGGAAGAAGTTAAATGAATTTAATCCAAATGATCTATAAATAAAATATGGAATTGAATGGAATAAACAAATTTGAACTAGTACTCTTAATACAGATTTAACAAATACTATCTTATGTGTTCTTATAAATTTAGCACTTTCTTCATATCTGTTTACTTCTTCATCTAGTTTTTCAATCTTTTTATCCTTATTTTTAACATTAAAGTTATTCATTATTTTAACTAGAAAATTACGTAATTTATATAACACTTTTTCATTAAATGTACTAAGTAACATAAAGATTAATGCTACTCCATTTATAGATATACCAAGTATATAAAACCAAATAATACCATCTTTTAGTAAACTAGGATTTAATATAGCACATATAATTGATAATCCTATAGTACTTATTTGATATCCACATAATTGCAAAAGCATAGCTAGTGTACCATTAGAGGTAGATATACCATCTTTAGTCATGTAATATACCTCAACTGGCTGTCCTCCAGTTGCAGCTGGAGTTATAGCACTAAAGAAGTTACCAATACAAGTATATTTAAATGCTTTTAAAATTGATGGTTTCTTTTCTTTTAAAGCCACTAGTACATTTCTAACATTAATTGTTTCAGCTAGATATACTCCTAGCATAAATAATGCACCAATTAACACATATATTTTATTTGATGATTTTAATGCATTTACTAATTCGTTAAGATCTTGATCTTTAAATAAAAACCAAAATGTAAAGATGATTAAGCCAACAAAGAATACTAGATTTCTAATTAGTTTAATCGTTGCTTTCTTTTTTAGAGTCATATCTCTAAATCTTTCCATTTTTGCATTCCCCTTTCAAACGCACACCCAAACATTATATCATAAATTATTAAATATCATAATGGTAAACTATGATATAATAATCGTGCTATGAAGAATAATAATTATGAAGAGTTTGATTTGGTTAAATATAGTATTTATACTGATAAATTAAAACTTGGAGAAAAGGTTCAAGTTATTTTAATCGCGGATTTACATAATTATTTAATAAATAAAAGAAAAGCTTTATTACTTGCTAACGCAATAAAGGATAGAAAACCACATCATATAGTTATTGCTGGTGATATAATTCAAGGAAGAAAATGGGAAAATAAAAAGGTATTATCGTCTATATCTAACTTTTTAAATAATTTATCGGAAGTTGCACCTGTCTTTATTATTAGGGGTAATCATGACTTAGTGGGAATTAATAATAAAAGAAATGATTATTTTAAAAGTTTAGAGGTTAAAAATAAAGTATATGCTTTGGATAATGATTTAGTTACATATGATAATTTTGATATAGTTGGATTTAACCCCTCAAAAGAAATATATGATTTAGGACTACAACAACACGGATTAGCTCATGATAGATTTATTAAAGAATTTATGAATAAAGGAATTAAGTTGAAAAAGAGTAAAAATATAACTGAATTTGTTGGACATAGTCCTTATCTTTTTGCCAAGTCTGAAAATGGTATTGGATTAGATGATTTAAAGTATGTAGATACTATTTATACAGGCCATATGCATAATGGGTATTATAGATCATCTACAACTAAAAATAAGCCAGATAAGTATTTAGATTATGGTTATGTAGAAAGATCTTATTCATTTAATAAATATGGTAAGTTATGTTCTTTTAATCCCCTCTTCTTTAGTAAAACTGATTTATGTAGAGGTGTTATTTATATTGATGATAATTCTAATAAAAGAATACTTCAATTACGTAATAATCATTTTTATATTTACGATAATAAATGGGATAATATAGATGAAAAGGACGCAAGAAAACTAATTAAAGATAATAATTATCATCCTATGGTAATAACTGGTGGTATTAGAAAATTCTTTGGATTTAATTTACCAAATGATAAACCAGAAATAACAGAAATAACTTATGAAGGGAAATAAAAAGAAGCTTAAAGCTTCTTTTTATTATCCTTTTAATTCATTTATTACTGATTTTTCTCTTTCTTTTGCTTTTCTTTTTCTAACCCTTTCTCTTTGAATTAGATCTTTTCTTATGCTCTTATTAAGGTTAGCAATTGTCTTTATTTCTAATTTTGCTTGTTCTTTATCGCTATATCTTTTTTCATCTACACTGAAATATTGTTCTAATTGTTCATCATCTCTATATGGTTCAACAAATCTGCTTTCTAAATCATCAGAAACCATGTTTCCAGCTTTCCATCCTATTATGCCACATAATACACCAAGACATTTATCACCGGTGCTGTTGTTTTTTCCTAATATAAACATGACTGCATTAAATAATCCCAATCTAAATAATAAAAGACATATTCTTATTACTTTTATTCGCTTTAAATAAATACGATTATCCTCTTTTAATTTTTCATATAAAGGAGTTTCTTCAAGTAACTTAGTTAAAAGAGCTTTTATTCTAGTATATATATCGTTAACTAATTTTCCTGTTTCGTCATATGAATAATTAATACCTTTAACCTTCATTGCCATTGTTTGAATATCATATTCAGTTTTATATTCTTCTAGATCATCTAATAATCTTTTGATATCCTCTTCATGCATTTTTATCACCTTTATTAGTTAATAATTATAAACTAAATTAGTATTTTATTCAATTGCTATAAGTTAAAAATGTCTATCACTTTTATTAATTATAAGATATAATTCTATTTGGTGGTTTAAATGGATTTTGTTAAAAAATATTTTTTATATTTAGTTAGATGGCAACTTAGTACTCCTATTTTAGCCATAGTATTAAAATTGCTTTCAAATATGAGTACATTAACTGCAACAATTATTGCAAACTTAATTGGAGGTCTAATTTTCTTTTGGGTAGATAAAGTTATATTTAAAAAAACTTCTGATGTTCCTTTGTGGGAAATAAAGAATAACGTTACTTGTTATGATTGCCATAAAAAAAGTAAAGGTTATCGTATAGTTTTATGGGGTAACTATGATAGAACTGACGATAAAAATCCTCATTATAGATGTCGTGATTGTAGTATTAAGAAAATGCATACGATAGCAAAATAAAAAAGATATCATTTGATATCTTTTTATCTTGCACCTTTATTTGCTGCTTTATATGCAAATACATCTTTTCTAAACAAGTTTCCTATTTGATCTATTGCATCTGGATTAATGGCATATTCTGAAATACCTAATTTTAGATTTCCTCTTACATACTGAGCAATTTTAGCTTCTGTTGTTAAAGTTGCACAATCATCTATTGTTGACACGCTATCTCCAACCATAGAAGCTATTGGTTCATCTTTACCATCTAAAGCAAATATATAAGTTATTTCGCTGTTATTTAATTTAATGTTTGTTAGTTCAGTTGAAAAACTAGCAACTGTTTTTCCTTCAGCATTAACATATCCTGTTTTAGCCTCAGTTAATAAATTATGTCTATTAACATCTTCAAAGCCTTCATAATAGCCACTTAAATTCAATCCTTTATCAAAGTATAATAGTTCACCGTTAGCTAATCTGTATTCAAAATATACTTCATGTACTGGCATTTCATAAGAATTTCCATTTTTATCAACACGTTCCTTAACACTACAATCAACTGCTACACTTAAGTTCTTTCCTGACTCACAAGTTATAGTTAATGTATTTCCTTTTTTTTCGTATACGAATATTTCATCACCAATTTTTTTATAACCATGCATATCGGAAATCTCAGTACTAATTCCCAATGTTTTAATTATATTAGCTACTTCTTGAAGCCCTAATCTCTTAAATACTTCCATAATAACCTCCCCATAGATAAGTTATTATTATAGTTATTTTTATGGAAATATCAACTATTTTTAATTATTGTTCTTCTTTTAATTCTTTTGCCCTTTCAACTAGTTTTAACATGTAACCGTCCATGATCATATCATCTACAAGTCCTTCGCTGATTCTTTCACCATTATAAAAAGCTATAATTAAATAAGATACTCTTTTTATATCTAATGTATTGTAATCATATTTTCTATAGTTTTCTTTAGAAAATTCATCATAGTATTCATTGTAATAACTATCATCAATATATTTATTTTCTTTTAAGAATTTTGGAATATCAAAGGCTCTTATATCATATTTTAATCCGCCCATATAAATAATCTTTTCCCCGTTTTTCCCAATTGTATAACTTGGATCTGGAGTATAGTATTCTGCCTTTTTATAGTCGTTTTTTAGATAATTAATTATTTCGTCAATTGAATTAAATCCTCTTTTAGTTTCTTCTTCGTATTCTTTATTCATTTTGTCTTGTTGCGCAATTGCTTTTTCATATTCATCATCACCAAATGCACATAATAGAACATCTACATCATAATCATAATTTGAATTAATGAATCGATTATATGCTTTAATACAGTATTTTGTAGATATAGCAACAGGATTATCTAGTTTACCACCAAATATACCTGAACTTATTAATGGGAAAGCAATTGAATGATAATTGTATTTTTTTAACTCTTCTAATGATTTATAGTAGGCATCGCATAATTCCCCGAATGCTTCTGGAGAATAATAAAAATTAGGTCCAACTGCATGAATAATAATCTTGGCATTTTTTATATTAAATGCTGGAGTAACTATTACTTCTCCATCCCTAACTGGCAAATTATATTTATTGCATGCATCATCTAGTCCAGCACCTGCTTTATCGTGAATTGCTCTTGCAACTCCTCCAGAGTGAATCATATCGCCATTAGCGGCATTAACTATAGCATCTACTTCTTGATCTACACATGAACCATTAATTATTTTAAAACTACTCATTATATTCCTCCTTATTTTGTTTATATTTTTTTTATTTTAGCCTTCATAGCATCAATTTCATCTAGCATGTCCCAGACGGCATCTTCGCTTAATACTCCCGCTTTAATATGTTTTATTCTTCCTTTTTCATATAATTCTTTATCTTTGAACCAAGCTTTACTTCCATAATATCTTTTTAGTTGAATTAAGTCTTTTTTATTTTCTTTAAAGTGATCTATCGCTGTATTTAATTCTTTTATATTAGCTAATATTTTATCTAATCTTTCTTCATTTTTGTTAATTCTATCTATCATAATCCATCACTAGTTTTATTATAACATTAAAAAAGAGAATAATTATATTATTCTCCACTTTTAACAGTTATATCACCCGTCACTGTATTAATAGTTAATTCTGCAGTCCCATATCTATTGTTATTGTTTATTCTTATATCCCCAGTTTTAGATGATGCATTAAAGTATATATCACTTGAAGATTTAAGCACTTTAATATCTCCACTTGTTACTTTGATTTTTGAATCTTCAGTTAATGATAAATCATTAATTTTTACATCTCCTGATTGCGTTTTAAGTTCTATATGATTATTTATCTTATTAATATCTACATCTCCAGAAGTAGAGTTTATTATTAGGTTATTTACTTCTTTAACGAAAATGTCTCCGCTTGTTACGCTTAAATCTGCATCTTTAACTTTATCTAGTTTAATATCCCCACTTGTGGATTTAATAGAAACATTATTAAATTCTATTTCAGATGTAATATCTCCTGATGTGCTAATAATTACTAAATCATATATATTTTCTGGCAAAGATATAACTACTTTTTTATTCATTGTTGCAATTCCAAAATGGACTTTTGTTTTATTTTTAGATACAACTTTCAAAGTGCTATCAGTTACACCTACATATACTGAACTATCTTCTTCATCATATACTTTAACATTTACAATGTTATCGTTTGCTTTAACAAATTCAATATCTAGGCTTTCTGTACTAATATCTATTTTATTAAATTCTTCTTCAATGATTTCATCATATATTAATGTGGCTTTAGAAATACCAAAATTGAATTTCTCAAAGACATTGTAGTCTTTTTTAATAAATAATACTAATATGCATGAAAGAATTGCTATAGCTAACAATAATAATATTATTTTTAATAAGGCAATTGTTTTTTCCATTACTCAACATCCTCCCCTTTATTGTTTTTTAGATAATAAATCAATTCTACAATTTTATTTACTAAACCAACAATAATAAAGATAATCCATGTGATATGCCATGCATATGTTGAAAATGAAACCATTAAATAAATAATTACACCTATTATACCTACTATACCTTGTACTTGACTAATAATAGTCTTTTGTTTAGTTGTAGGTTCATCTTTTGATTCTTTCTTATAATATATACCATTATAGATAAGTAGTCCTGTTGCAATAGCAATTATTGTGAAGAATAATGATACACCTATAATAGGACTATTAAATACTTCAGCACATAATATTATTGAAACTAAAGATATAATATACATTGAGACTGCAACAGCAATATTTCTAGCATAATTAGATTTAACATTATCTGCTTTAGCTTCTACTATATCTTTATTACCTGTTAATAGTTCATCTGTTGTAATACCAAAATAATTACATAAAGGAACTATTTTATCAAAGTCAGGAACAGATTGATTTGTTTCCCACTTTGATATTGTTTGTCTAGATACATCTAGTTCATTTGCAAGATCTTCTTGCGATAAATTTCTTTCTCTTCTTAGTTTTAACAATCTATCTCCAATTGTCATACTAAATCACCTCTTTCTGGCATAAATTATATTACTCTTACCGGTTGCGTTCTATATAGTTGCGTTGGAAATTTGTCAATCTCCAGTTGCAATTTAACTTTTCTAACATATTATAACATTAAAAAAGACTACAATGTAGTCTTTTATAAATTATCAATCATTTTAGTTTTGAATGCTTGAATTAATGCATCGTCCGCAGTTGTATCTGTACTACCTTTCATGTACCAATCATATACATCTTCTTTACCATTATTTAGCATAATTGATTTTAAATATACAAATTTCTTATCATTTGGTTCTTCTCCACCTGGTTTCATTGTATAGAATCTTGTTCTATCTCTAAAACCATAGAATAATGTCAATTCGTAGTCTCTATATCTTTCTTCTTCTGGAGCACCTAGAATACCTTCAATTAGGTATGCTAGAGTACCGGTTCTATCTGCACCAATTCTACAATGGAAGAACATTGCATAATCATCATCCGTAGTATTAACTATTTCAGTCATTACTTTTGTAAGCGCTGCTCTTGCTGTATTGTAGTTAGTTAAATAGTTTTCATAGTCTATTATGTAGTGTCTGATTTCAAATGAGTTTGAACTTCCATTAGTAATATTATTTGCCAATGTATCTTCGTTATTCTTACCATGATCAGTTGAAGTACGTAAATCTAATTCATATTGAATTCCTAATTTATTTAAATATGTGCCACTTCCATTGATGATTCTTTCACCTCTATAAAGGACTCCATATTTGATAGTACCATCAATAGTACCATCTCCATCTTTATCTACTTTAATACCGCCTAAATCTCTAACATTACGCATTTTATTAATTCCAGTACTATTATCGATAGAGATTAATCTTCTTTCACCAATTGCTTTTATATAACCATATACATTTGAATCAGATGCTAATTCCCATTTATATATTTCACCAGGAATCATATTATAGATTTTTCCATTGTTTACTGTTACGTATGTAGCTTCATCACCTTTTTCTTTTGCTGCATTAGATTTATATACTTTAATAGTTTCAACCATACCAGTATCGTATGGATTTGGTTGATCGCAATAAATGCTTCCACCCTCTTCAATTTCTCTATTATCATAGTTTCGGAAATATTTACAGTTATTGCTATTAAAGTTGTTCATCATAGCTGTATCGAAACTTGAATGATCTGCGTCTGTTGCGCCACTTGACCAAGTACTAATATTATCAAAATATGTTCTTACAGCAGCAGGCATTATATCATGTTCTATTATTTCGTCAGATGAATCATAACTCCATACTGCATGATATGTTTCATCAGTTTCAGGAATTCTTGTTGATAATACTTCTTCATCATCTTCAGTATACCAACCTTCAAAAGTATATATTCCTTTTGTTGGAGTTGGCAATTCACCAACAGGATCACCTAATTCAATTATTACATATATCGGTGTTACCTCTCCACCATCTGCATTAAGAGTAAGTCTTATATTTGATGGTGGTTGAGGAACCGTATAATACAATCTTTTGTAACCGTTTGCTGTATCTTTTACCTTTGTCGCATCATCTTCTGTATCAGTAATCATAGATTCATCATTGATTGCATTTGTTACACCTTTAATCATTCCGTCATATAATGAGAAACTTTTCTTTGAAGATATACCGTATGTATTTCCTTGAATATCTATTATAGTTGTATCATATATGTCATCTTTTGTTCCAACTGTTATAGTTCCATTTCCTATAGATAAGCCTGCGCCAACAGTATTAATTATCGTTGCATCAAGAATATTCATTGTACCAGAATTATTTTGAACGGTACCACGATCAACTTGATTATATGCTCCGCTTGTTTTTGATTTGGCTATTGTTCCATCTTTAATGATAATAGTTCCGCCTTCATTAAAGATTGCTTGTTTGCTTCCTGTAGCTTCTATATTAATGTTACTTATAGTTAATGTTCCGCCATTTGCTTCTATAGCTCCACTTGTTCCATTGCTAATCATAGATCCATTTCTTACTTCAACTGTTGCTTTTGATCTAACCAAATATGCGCCCTTTGGAACAGGAAGACCTGGATATGAAATTGTATGCTCATTTAAATCTAAAATGATATTTTTATTAATATTGCTATTTCCGGTAAAATCAGCCCATATTTCTTTATCTTGAAGATTTGTAGTAACATCTTTTAAAATATTAATTGTTGTTAATGTAGCTGGTGCATCATCAATGGCAGCTTGGACGGTTAGATAATATTCGCCGTTCATTTCGGCAATAGCATCCGTTGGAATCCACTTTGCATAGAATGTAGTGTTATCAGCACTTATAATCGTTTCTTCGGTAACTTGAGTAGCCCAAGTTGTGTCTGTATACCAACCAGCAAAATCATTATCAGTTTTTGTTGTTGTCGGAAGAGTTCCTATTGCAGCATTTTTTTGAACCGTCATATTTGAAACTGGTGTTCCACCTTGAGAATCAAATATTACAGTATATTCTATTACTGTTGCTGAGACAGTTACTGTTATTTGTTTAGTTGTTTGAGAAGTAGTTCCTGTTATTGTAATAATTGCTGTTCCTTCACTTACCGCAGTTACTAATCCATTTTGATCAACGGTAGCAACTGAAGTATCACTTGATGCAAATGTGTGAGGTTCTAACGCACTAGCATTATTTATTACAATACTTTCTTGTTCTTCCTCTTCTAATGCCATCGTATTTAATGCTAAATCAGCATCTGAAACTGGTAATACCCATTTTGCATAATATGTATCGTAATCTGCAGGGATTGTATCTGCATCTATTTGAGTAGTAAATGTAGTATCAGTATACCATCCTCCAAATGGATAAGCTCCATTTGTTGGAATTGGTAATGTTCCCAATGATTCTCCTTTTAATACACTTAGATATTCAGTTGAAACAAGTCCTCCATTTGGATTAAATCTAATTATATAAGAATCTTCTATCATTGATAGAGGCACTTCAATTACAGGTCTTACAGCATTTTTACTATCCGTTTTATCAGCTACAACAAGTTTTCTTTCATCTTTATGATATCTATATCTTGTTGTTCCATGATCTTCTAGCCAAACTGTTGAGTGTCCTGTTGTATTAGCATATGTAGTGTTTTCAAAAATAAAGTTAATATTATCGAATGCTCCGGTTGCCGTTAAATTAGTCTTTCCAGAAGCTTCTTCTAAATCTTCATATGTTATAAATCTTGCTGGTCTATAATCATCTGTTTGAACTTCAAATGTTACTGGTAAACTATCCCATTGAGTAGTTGTTGGTAACATACTATGTGCAACATCATGAGTATAGTTATTTGTTGATCCTGGACCTGATGCCCCTTCAAAGTTTGTATAGTAAATTAATACTGCTTTATTATCAAGTGTTCTTAAATAATAGAATCTTTGATTATATCCAGTTCCATTGACATTACAATCGAATACGTCTCCGGCTTTTAAAGTATCTGAATCAATTATTGAACCATAATTGATTACTTCTCCATCTGCATATCCAGCTGTTCTACATCCTACGTTTCCAGCTGTTGAGTGACATTCTTCTGAATGTATTGTTGTTGCTTTTTTACAAATTATTCCGCCATCTATTATACTTAGATTTATTGTCACGGATTTTGTATCTCTATAAATTGCATTTGTAGATTTAATACCTAAAAAGATGATAAATAGAAACGCAAAAAAGCATACTGTTAATTTCAAGTATTTTATTTGTTTCATTTTATCACCTCTTCTTTCCTATATATTATTTTTTTTAATTTAATTTTTGAGAAATTACAACATCTAGTTGAATTTGTTCGTTTGTTACTAGCGATGCGCCCCATAACGCTTTAAATGTAAGCGTATGTGTTTGTTCACTGCCTTGAGCTGAGTATAAAAGCGTTCCAGCTGGATCAATTGTTATTGTTCCATCAGTTGGTCCTTCATAAGTTCCATCATCAAGTTTAACTTGTACATTATTTGGAACATTACTTAGTATTACTTTATATACAACATCTACTTCTGAATCGTTTGAAACTGTAAATGTATATCTATCATTTGATAATTCGCCACGTATAACTTCAAGGTTATTATCATCATCTTCAGTTAAATCAACATCCCACTTTGCAGCTTTAAGAGTTCCTGTTCCAGTTGTACTTTTTCTCATAAGAGCTATTGAAGTTGGAACAGTTATTACAACCAATAAAAGTATTGTTATTAAAACAATACTAGGTCTTACTCTTCTCCTTTTCTTTTCCATTTTTATCTCCCTGCTCTTTCTCATCATCATTTAAATAGCAAGTTAGCAAATATATTGCTAGCATTAATGCTATTATTGGAATTTTATAGTCCACTACAATATTAAGAAGTCCTCCAATTATAATAACTTTACCAACAACATTACTAATGTCTGTTTCATCATCATTAATGTTGTTTGCATCCCCTCTAGTAATTATTTTATTACCTTGCTTATTCATTATTCTATGTGTTACTAGAGAATCCTCAAATTTGAATGTAACTATATCTCCTTTTTTATATTCTTTACTTTTATATGTCATAATATAATCATTTATTTTTATTGTAGGTACCATTGATCCGGTTTGAACTTTATATACATCAATTATTCCTGCTATTCTTAGACCAAAGTATCCTATTAATGCAATGATTATTATTACAAATAATACATCAATAAATTTCCTTGTTATTTTTATTATCGTTTCCATTAAACACTTTCAGCATCAACGTTTATTTGAAGCCCATAAGTAGCACCGTTCTTACCGATTTCATTATCATTACTACTACTTACCCATTTCCATTCTAGTAAGTAAGTATCACTTACGCCTGATGTAATAACCATATTAGAAAGGTTTAATTCATCATATGATACATACTCGCTTATTATATATTCGCCATTCTTTTTAAGTTTATATTTCATATTAATATTTGATGGATTATTTTCAACAAAATCAATATTGTATTTGATGCTCTCACTTGTACCATTTTTAACTACAAACTTATATGTATTTGTGCTTTCTGGAGCTATCATTCCTGGTGCAACATACATAGAATCTTTAAAGATATTTAAGTTTGTTGAACCAGACCATGTATCGGCATTTTTATCTTTATCAAATACTTCAACTTCATTAGATAATTCCTCAACAGGAGGTTCTTCTGGAGTTGGTTCCTCAGGTGTTGGTTCTTCTGGAGTTGGCTCTACTGGTGTAGGCTCTTCATTACTATTATTGTTTTCTTGCTCTGGCTCCTGATTATTATTCTCAGATTTATTATTGTTATTGTTGTTGTTGTTATTATTTGGCTTATTATCCTCGATAGGTTCTGGATCTACCGGTTCAATAGGCTGACAATCATTATCTTTCTTATCACATTTAAATTCAATAATTGTTTCATTTCCTGTAGGAATTGGTTCTTTATTTCCGCCGTTATCAATTGTATGAGTAAATCTAGATAGTAATAACAAAATAATTATTATGACTAGTATAACTTTTACAATTGTATCCCAAGTTTTACTTTTTCTATTATCCATATATTTGTCCTCCATTACGCTCTCGTTTAAGGCCTATATCGAAATATAGGCTTTAAACGAAAGAATAATATTTTCATATTATTCGTATATTCGTTATTAGTCAGTAGCTAGTTTTTGTCTTGCTTCTAGCGTTACTGGAATTGAAAGATTTGTATCATTTACAGCTTTATCAGTTGTATCTTTTCCAGTTTCATCTGCTATAGTACCAGTCCAAGTAACTGTAACTACTACATTAGCTGTCATAGTTGTGCCATATTCAATTGTTTGAACGCCAGCTGTTCCTGAGGTTACTTCGGCAGTAAATCCTGCTGGTAATGATGCACCACTACCAATAGCAGCTGTTAGAAGTACATCAACTTCTGATCCTGATGCATCTACCGGAATTGTAATAGTTCCACTGTCTCCAGGCGCAATTGTATTATTTTTTCCAGTATGTGTTGTCCATGTTATATTGCTAATATCAAAGTTCATTGTTGCAGATTCAATTGCTGTTCCATTTACTTTAACATCCCACTTTGCTGCTTTAATAGTTCCAGTTCCATTTGCACTTGAACGATAAATTGCAAGTGTTGTAAATGTAACAGATACTAGAAGTAATAATACGATAGCTACTAATATTTTCTTATTTCCCTTCATCTTTTTTCACCTCCTATTTTGTATATAAGATGAGTCATTATCTGTTATATATCATCATCTATTTTACATATATGATTATACCAAATTATGAACATACAATTCAACCCCTTTCGCACTTTTTCCCATAAAATAAAACATTAAAAAAGAGACTATTTAGTCTCCTTTTAAATATTGTTTCCGACATAAGTTAGTAATATCATTAATGCTATGAAAGCAGCCATTGATAAGAAGAATATGATGTGCTTTTTTCTTTCAGAATAAAGTGTTCCTATAAACTCTCTAATAAAGGCATTAATCCAAAAATATGACTTTGTTTTAGATCCCATTCCCTCAAGTTTTAGACCTTGTTCAGTTGCAATTAAACCTGCTCTCATAACATGATAATTAGTTGTAGAAAATGCTATGTTAGCTTTTTTATTATTAATTAATTTATTAGAAAATTTAATATTTTCATTTGTATTTTTTGATTTGGCTTCAACAAGGATGTTTTTGGCTTTTATTCCTTGATCAAGCAAATAATTTTTCATTGCTTCGCCTTCTGAAATTATCTCATCTTTTCCTTGCCCACCAGAAGTTACAAATACTAAATCTTTTTTAGTTTCTTTTAATTGTTCATTTCTAAACTCTAATGCTCTATCTACTCTACCCTTTAGTAAAGGAGTTAATGTTCCATCCTTCTTTATTTGACAGCCTAAAATAATAATATAATCTTTATTCATTTCAGGTTTCTTTCTAATTGATTTAATAGCAATAATTATTGTAGCTAATAGAACACATTCTAGGTATGCTACAGTTAAGTACACTAGTGACTCAAAGAAGTTGTATAGATATGGACCTGGTCTATTTAAATTATAGATATTAACTATTTGCGATTTCATTAAGAATTTATATACATTATCTGGTAAAAATGTTAATACACAAATAAATATTCCCAGGAATAATCCAAGTAAATTTTTTAAAGATTTTCCTTCTTTTCTAATTAGATTAATATTACTAATTGTAACTAAAATAAAGGTTACAAGCGCTATTGGAAGCATTATAACCGATACAAATGATAATGAATTAATTGTATCATTTATAGTAGTTTGTAATCCCTGATAATGAAAAATAGATACAAGATTGCTTAATGTGAAAAAAGACAAATAAATTATAATGCCTAAATAAGCTATGTTTTTGTATTGATATATATTTTCTGTCAAAGTATATTTATATCTTTTTATTAATAAATAGAGGCAATATATCAAGAATATTGAAAGCGATATAGGTATTATTTCTGATCCGTTTGATTTGCCAAAGAATGAATCACTTGTTATAACATGACTTTTATGAACCACTACGTTTTTGCCTTCTTTGTATTCATCATATTCTAGGAAGAAATAAGTGTTACCCGGTTTCTTGGCTTTTAATTTTACTATATATTTGCTACCTATGAGTTTCTTTTCTAGTATTTCAACATTTTCTTCCCCATCTATCGCCAAATCAGTTATCTTTTTATTATTAGTATCAAATGTTATTGTACATGTTTTTCCCATGATTAAAATGGTTATTGAAGAAATAATAATTAATATAATGGCTAATAAGATAACTTTCTTAATTTCTTTTTTCATATAAATCACACTCATTCAAAAATAGTATATCATAATATAAAAAAAGAAGTTGGTTTATAACTTCTTTAAATGAATATTTTGGTGAAATATGTATCTACAAATTCATCATCTGTAATTTTGCTTTCAAGATATTTATTAAAGGCTTCTTTATTAATTCCGTCTTTTACTATTTCATTATAGTTTGGATAATAGTTCTCAACATTTTCTCTTGTAACTTCATATGTTTTACCACTGAAATTATATTTTATTGTTTTAACATTATCTATTAAAGCAAATATAGATACAGAATTATATAATAGACTTTTTTCTACATAATAGTTTTCATCTATATACCAATCAGTTATATGATAATCAATTGTTAAACTTAGGTTATCTGGATCTATTGCAAATACATAGCCATATTCTGATAGAGGCAATGAATTAATTAAATTACTATCATTACTATTATTGCCTACATATTTGTTTTTATATTTAATAATATTATCAATTCCTGATTTATCTCTATTAAATGGTACAACAGGAATAGTATCTATAGTATATTCATTTTTAGTATCAATAATTACATATTCATTTGGAGTATTACTATTTACTCTATATACTTTATAAAGCGGATTGTCACATTCATATACGTAACCATTTCCTGTCTTTATAGTACAAAATCTTGGTAATTGTCTTAGTGATACAACACTTATATAATCAATAATGAATAAGGCTATTATGTATAATGCAAAAAATGCTAAGCATATTATTAATCTTTTAGAGTATTTAAAATTTTTAGTTAGCTTACTAACACCAATTAATGATATTATTGCTCCAAAAACAGAGTAAATACTTCCCCATGAACTTTCTGATGCAAACATAGTCATGGCTGTAAAAGATATTAAAATTCCTAAAACTAATAATACAATTCCTAAGTTATTTCTAATTAGATTTATTTTCTTAGTTGAATAATCGATAGTATTAATAATGTTTTCCTCAAACTTTTCTTGATATTCTTCTTTCTTTAATCTTTCACCACTTAGTAATTCATTAATAGTAATACCTAGTTCATCACACATTGGTTTAAATAATGATAAGTCCGGCATGTTTCTACCATTTTCCCAGTTACCAACTGATTTATCTGTTACTCCCAATTTTTCCGCTAGTTCTGATTGTGTCATCTTTTTATCTTTACGACACTTGGCTATAAATTTACCAATCTTTTCTTGATTCATATTTTTTCTCTCCCTTCACGCTAACATCATATCCCTTTTATTATATTTTTTACAGGAAACGATTCTAGGGTTAATAAAAATAATAAACTGGAAATAAAATTTCCAGTTATATTTTATCATATAAAAAGCAGATTTAAATATCCGCTTTTAATTAAATTTAGCTGATGATAATAACTTTTCAATAAATTCATCACTTGTGTTTTCTTCTCCACCAAGTACCATATAATATTGTTTATCATCCTTTATGATATGAAGTTGTCTTAATCCTTTAGGACTTCCTGAAACATTAAAAATATATCCATTAAATTTACCATTAATTAGTGTGATACTATCAAATGATGGGAATGATACTGAAACATATGAATTTAATAAATAGTTGATTTCCATTTTATTTTTACTTGTAAATATATTACTTTTAAAATAATAATTATCTTTAATATGTTTTATTAAATCAATATCATTTTTAATATTGTGATTATCTAAATATTTTCTTACATTTTTGTTCGTTACTTCAGGTTTATATTCTTCACCATCATCAGTTGCTAATTCCATGTTTTTCATATTTAGCATGTTTATGAATTGTGTTTGTACCCCAGTTGAATACATTGATACTACTTCATTATTTTCATCTCTTTTAACTCTAAAAGTAGATGGAGATTCTGTATCAACATATCCTTCAAAATAATTTGGTATTGATAAATCACCAAAGATAATATAATCACCATCATATTTTGAATCTTTTATAGTTAACGTCTTATTAAATATTTTGCTAGTATCTATATCCTCTCTTATTTCTTCGTGATATTTATTTAACATTAAAGCCTTGTATCCTACAAAGGCTAATAAACATACAAATATAATTACATAGATTAATAAATGTTTATATTTTCTTGTTGCTTTTACTTTCTTATCAATTGTTTTCACCATTTTATCATCCTCCTTTAATAATATGTCTAGAGATATATTAAAATCATTACTGATCTTAACTAAAGTTTCTAAGTCTGGGTAGCTTTTACCGGTTTCCCAATTTGAAATTGTTTGTCTTGTAACATAATATTTATTAGCAAAATCGTCTTGTGTAAGATTATTATCTTTTCTAATCTTCAAAATATTTTTCCCTAGTTCCACGTTACTCTCCTTTCATAAAAAAGCATATTATTTGAATAATAAAATGTCTAGCAAAGTTTATTTGCATTTGCTTTTTTTCTTATATTATTTTCTTATCCACAAGTAAACCCCATCTTGATTTTCAGGTTTATATTTTAGACCACATTTAATATAGAATTCTCTATTACTAGCTGTAGGGCTCGCTTCAAGTTGAAAACATTCGCCTTCTTTAACCATACTATCTAATTCATTTATTAATGATGTGACTATTAGTTTACCAACGCCTTTTTTGTGATATTCTTTTAAAACCATTATATCAGTTAGCATTCCCTTTAATGCTCCATCACCAACAATTCTACCAACACCAATACATTTATCATCATCATATGCACTAATGTTAATCATAGATCCCTTAACTGCTCTTTCTATTAAAGATGGTGGTACATAATTCCAGTCTAAACTTTTACGAATTCTAATAAAATCATCTACATTTATTTCTTTTTTAATTGAATAATTCATATTTATTTACATCCTTTTAATATAATTATATTATAGCATATAAAAAAGTGGATTATATCCACTTTTTATTTCAATGTTTTAAGATAAACTTTATGCTCTTGTGATACTCTATAACTTTCTATTGCTTTTTGAATTGTTTTACTATGTACCCATGGGTCAAGAATTTTTTCTTCTAAATATTTAATTGTTGAGTCATATTGTTTTGCTAAAGCAGTAGCAAAATACCATGCTTGCATCATTTTTAAATAATATTCATCTTTCTTTTTAGAAGAAACTAGTTCTAGGTATTCTTCTTTAAAATCCTTATCTAAATATTCATTCATTAGCATACGAATACCGAATCTTGCTGTATAAACATGATTTGATTTTATCCATTTTTTTATTAATGGAATTAACTCGTTATGATGTTTTTTAAATACTAATGGTGTTGCTTGATCACATACTGGCCAGCAATCAATAAAAGGAAGGAATCTTTCTACTTCACTAATACATTCATTAAAATCTTTAATCTTTGATATTAGGAAGAAATGGACGAGATTTTCTTCATAATATTGATGAGGTAAAGTTTTTAAAAAATCATTTGCTTCTTTTGTTCCAAATACTTCTTTTGCAATATTTCTCATTTCTGGAGTTCTTACTCCAATAATTGTTTCTTTGTTAATATTGGGAACTAGTTTACTTTGAAACTCTTTATAATCTTTATCTTGATACTTCATTAGTCTTTCATAAACTGTCATTTTTCTCACCTCATTTATTATACCATTTTTATTTTGCAGATTTGTATAGTTTAGTGAAATAACCATTTTGAGCTAATAATTCAGCATATTTTCCTTGTTCTTTTATTGCACCATCTAATAATACATAAATGTTGTCTACATCTTTAATTGTTTCTAGTCTGTGAGCAATAACAATTAAAGTTTTAGCCTTTAGTTCTTTTAGTATGTTTTCCATGACAGCTTTCTCTGTTATGTTGTCCATCGCAGATGTTGCTTCATCAAGTATTATTATTTTTGAATCATCAAAGAATAATCTTGCTAAAGCAACTCTTTGTCTTTCACCACCAGACATTCTTATTCCTTTTTCACCTAGTTCAGTGTCTAAGCCATTTTCTAGTTTTTCATAGAACTTGTCTAAGCAAACTAGTTTTAATACATTGACTATTTTCTCGTCATCAACATCTTTATCAAATACTAGATTTTCTCTTAGTGTTCCGTCAAATATTGGGGCTTCTTGAGATACGTAAGTTACATTGTCATAGAATAAGCCTAAATTTATTTTTGATAATTCTTGTTCATCAATTAGGATGTTTCCTTGATCATATTTTATTAATCCCATGATTAATTTTATGATTGTTGACTTTCCAGATCCTGATTCTCCCACTAGGGCAACTGATGAATTTGCTTTTATTTTGAATGATAACTTGTTTAATATTGTCTTTTCAGAATTGTATGCATAAGTAACATTTTTGAATTCAATGTTTCCAATTACCTTTTTTAAAATTAATCCTTCATTTAGCGATTCATCATCTTTTAAATCTAAGAACTCAATGTATTTTTTTACAGTTACTTTGTTTAATTTGTAATCTACATATTCAACATTAAATATTGCAATTGGCTCGTATGCTTTTCCAAGTAATGATATTACAGTTACTACTGCCCCAACTGAAAGGTTGGATTTGAATACTGCATATCCTAAAACCACTATTTGTAAAATGTTTACTATTAATGAGAATGCAGAAAAGAATATTTCATGAACTAGTTTTATTTTGGTTTTGCCATCTACAATGTTTTTTATTCCTTCCTTAGTAACTTTTATTTCTGTGTCATATTTTTTGTTTGTTCTAAAAACTACTAGTTCCATAAATCCTCTTATTAAATGTTTGTTTAAGAATTCTTGGTTTAATAGAATCTTTTCTTTTAGTTTGTATAGTCTTTTTAATAAAACATTTGATATTATAACTACTAAAACATAACCTAGAAATACAAACAAAACATATTCCTTCTTTACTCTGTAAATGAAGAATAGACTAAAGAACGCTGTTGGTATTAACCATCTTAATAGTTTTAGCCAAAAATCTACCATTATGTCTCTTGATGCAGTTGCTCCATCTTCAACTTTTTGTGAAAGCTTTCCAGTTCCTATTTTTTGATATTCTAAATAATCAATTGTTTTCATTTTCTTTAATGATTGTAATTTAAAATCTAAATATAATTTGTTTTTTACTTGTTGTTCTGGATAGTTTTCAATGTATCCTAGTATAGTAGATATTATTAATAATATTCCATAAATAACTAGTGGCATTATAGTTAGTGTTTTAAATTGGAACGCGTCTAATATTTTTTGATAATAAGTAACAGCATAAAGATTTAAAAAGTTTATAGTTATTCCAATTAACACATAGAAAACTATCATTTTCATGTTTGTTTTTATTACTTCTTTGAATAATTTCATAATCTTAACCTTCTTTCATTTTTAATGTGGTATTAAAAAAGAACCTCCTTTCATGAACAGCAAAATCACCACAAAAATTTCCTGTGTCTATTTTGTCATTCATGAGGAGATTCTAAGGTTCTCTTCATTATTAACCTCACATATTTATATGTGTCTTGGTAATAAAACGCGAATAACTAATTGATTTATTACGCCCTTAATATACCAAATTATTAATATTAAGTCAATTTTACTTCATTTCGAAGCCTATTGTACCTTTGTTATTAGCACAAGTTACGGTTGCTATACTTCTTGCTTATTATAACATAGAAAAAGCAGATGTTAATCTGCTACTCTCTATAATAACTTGTATCAATGTATGGATCCATAATATATAATAAACGCGCAACGTTTTCCGAATCGCTATATCCTACGCAGTCGCCATCTTCGCCCAATTTAATTTTCGCGCCATTTTGATAAACATAAATCAAACGCGTTCCCATGTCGGCTCCAAGGCAACTACTTTCATAAGATGCTTCCTCTTTTGTTAAATTATTAATACCATCTCTTATTTCTTCTAATCTTTGAGTTGGTATCATCATTTTTCTAGTTCCTTTATCAAGAATAAAATCTTTCATACCATCTGGTGTATCAACATCATATTTATAAAAATATTCATTAATACTTCCATCTGTTCCTTCTCTGTAATTCCATTTATAGAGTGAGCCGTCATCGAAAATTGCAGAGCCGTATAACGAATTATCCCAAGCAGCGTTTTCATAATATTCAACAACTAGAAGTGATTTGTTTAAACGATTATTATCAACAAAATCGTGGTTAAACTCTAAATTTATTACTTCGTCTCTATAAATGATGTATTGAAAAGAACAAATTACTTCCTCGTTACCATTAATTTCCTCGTAAATTTTTACATCTATAGTATCATCATCTCGTGATATTTCTGTGATAATTCTACTAAGTTCGAAATTTTCCAATACTTGTTTTTTTAACCCGCTTGTATTTGCAAGATAGATTGTATTATTTTCATATGCAATGTAATAAAGTGCATTATCATAAATAACATTTTCACCACGTCCAATATAGCCTAAATGTTGCATATCTTCCGAATAAATATCTATAAAATCGGAATAATCGTGTTTGGCATCAAAAAAATAATATTTGCCTTTTAGCTCAATGAAATTGCCCCCATCAGATAAAGTCTCATCAAGGGATTCTATGCTTTTTTTAGATTTATTTACAAGATATACATATTTTGGATAATCAGTACCTGGTTGATATCCCTCAAATATTGCATACTTATCGTCCTCTTTTACTTTCGTTATTTCAACTATAATATCATTACTAATTACATAATATTCACCATCAAATGTATACTGAGTATTCAATTCATTTTCCTCAGCATAATCTTCAAATGCTTTCTTTGCTTTCAAATATGTTTTTTGATATTGTTCAGTATTACTTTTACTTACTGTTTTTATTTTTTTATCGGCGCTTTGGTATTCTACTATCTTTTGATTATTTTGATTATTAGGCACATCTTTTTTTGCAAAAATATAATATGCTAATGCAGATGCTAACACAAGTATAATAGCCACTAAAACACAAATTAATATTTTTAATTTCTTATCGTTATTTTCCATTTTTATTTATCCTTTCATATTTCTCTAACGTTTTGTTATTTTATACTATCTCTAAATTTTATAATCTCATCTAGTGTCTTAAAGTCAATTGTTTGCTTACTATCGCTTAAACTCTTTTCTGGATGAATATGAGTTTCAATTAGTAAACCATCACAACCCGCGACTAATGCAGCTTTAGACATTGGTTCAACCATATATGCATTGCCACTTGCATGAGATGGGTCTACTAGTACTCTAAAGTTTGTATTATGTTTAATATATGGTATTGCTTGAATATCTAAAACGTTTCTAGTTTCATTAGAAATATTATTTCTAATTCCTCTTTCACATAGTATTACATTTGGATTTCCTTCTTTTAAAATATATTCAGCAGCTAGGAACCATTCTTCGTATGAAGCTGAAAATCCTCTTTTTAGTATTACTGGAGTTTTAGTTTTACCAGCTTCTTTTAATAAAGCATAGTTATACATATTTCTAGTACCTATTTGAATTATATCTATTTTGTTACCATACTTCTTTACTTGTTCAATTGAAGTTAATTCAGTAACAACATGCAGTCCTAATTCCTTTCTAACTCTAAGTAATATTTCTACGCCTTTATCTCCTAAACCTTGAAAGGCATATGGATCTGTTCTAAGCTTAAAAGTACCAGCACGCATAAATTCTATATTTCTTTTCTTTAGTTCTTTTGCAATGCTTAATAGTTCTTCATAACTACCAAAAGAACATGGACCAGCAATTATTAATGGCTTAGTCCAATCTATAGTAAACTTGTTGGATACAAGTTTTTTTGCTTTTCTCATTTTTTTATAAAGCATAGTTCACACACCCTTTTTTATTAAAAATTATCCTCGTCGTCCTCGTAATAATAATCATCTTCGTCTAATTCGTCACCCTGGCCAGGATATTCAAAATCCCATGGGTTATAATCTCCCCTTCTAACAGCTTCTTTTTCTTCCTCTTCTAGACCATATCTGTCCATTTCTTTTTCAAGTTCTTGTTCTTCTTTTGTTTTTTGAGGCTTTGATGTAGGCTTATCTAAATCTAAAGCTCTACCAACATCTGCGATGAACGAAATTATTCCCATAGTAATTACCTCCTAGGATATTTTTATTATACCATATTAATTGTTATAAAAAATAAAAACAGGATTATTCCTGTTTATTTTTCTTCTTCATCTAAATTTTTATCAATTTCATGAAATATTTCAATAACTTGTTTTTTAATCCATGACTCATTTACTTTGTCTCTATTGTTATTAATTCTATTGATTAACACTTTGTAATATTCTGTATGAGATCCAATTCCCATTGTAGTCATCATAATTGTAGAATCACTTATATGGCATCTTTTCATTAAGTCTACAAATGTATTATATACTTCATCTCCACTTGTATTATTAACTGCTTTAGAGATTAAATCTTTTTGTTCTTCATTTAATTCTTTCATAATATAACCCTCTTTCTAATTAATATTATATCATATTATTTTTTTAAACATAATTGCTTATATTTTAAGTATAGGAATAGTTTACCTATTAAAGTAAATATTATTGAAAGAACAAGCATTGAATAGGCAACACCTATTCCAGTTGTATCTGCTGCTAGGTGTGGATTAAATCCAAACCAACCTGATTGTGAACTATAGTTTAAGAAATTATATGGTGCAGTCATCGTTCCCCATCTATATCCTGTTTGACCTAATATAACAATAAAAACCGAATAAATAAGTGGCGGTATTATTGCATAATAAGCATCATATTTTCCTTCTTTATAATCATAATCAAATGCAAGAAAATCAACTATTGCTAGCAATGGAGTTATAAAATGTAGACAAAGGCTTCCTCCATCACACCAAAGGTATGCTGAAATTAAACCACCATTAAAGCTTGGAGCTAATAAGAACATAAATACTAGGAACGTTAAAGTAATAGATATTGTTGAAAAAAACTTAACAACATAAAGTTTATTACTAACTTTTCTTTTTTTCTTTGTTAGATAGCATTTAATATCTATCATTAAAAAGATAAATAATACTACAATTATTAATATATTTGATAAAACCGTAAAATAAGTAAAACTATCTATAGAATAAATAGTTTTAAATAAACCATATATACCAGATATAATGGCTATTGATTTAACAATTATACTATTAATATTTTCCTTTCTATTATATTTCATATAAGCCTCCATATGAAAACCTTTATTCATATCATAATTATACCACTAAAAAAAGAATAATTTAAAACTATTCTTTTTTAACTTTACATTTTATTATTCACCATAAGGAATTAAATTTTCCATTTCACCATCAAACGTTGAGTTATTTATGCGACATATTCCATCATTTGTATGAGCATGGCTTAAAATATGATTTACAGCATCTTGAGCATCGACATATGAATACAAATCATCGTCTTCTAGAAGATCATAATTTCCATGTGCAGTTATAATTGCTCCATCACTTTCATAATACATTATTGATATTTCTTTTTCTTCTTCGCCAAATTTACAAATAATATGTTTCTCAAGAATTTCATCATCATTATGTTCTGCAACATCAATATTTATTTCCCTGATTGCTCTTTCTATATTTTCTCTTTCTTCTTGGAAAGAAAAAATAAATGATATAACTGATGAAAATACAGAGATCATCATAAATATTACAAATACTTTTACTATTTTAGCAGCATGTTCATTTGCAATTTGTGAATTATTAACTGTTCTAAAGTTAGAATTATTTACTGTTCTAAAACCTGAATTGTTTACTGTTCTTTCTCCACTATAATTATCTTGGCATAATTCATCCGGCATTACCTGAAATACAGTTGCCAATTTTTTTATTTGACTTTTATTAGGGGTAGAAAACCCAGCCTCCCAAAGAGTAATTGTTTCTTTAGGTACTCCAACTAACTGAGCTAATTCATCATCTGTAATATGTCTTTCCTTTTTTAATTTTGCTATTTTTGGTCCCATAATTTTAACCACTCCTATCACACTGATATTATTATACAATAAAAAAGATGTTATTCACATCTTTTTTTATTTTTCATTGTTATTAATATAGTTTTCTAGTTCTTCTTTCCAAGCAGTTCCAATAGAATCATTTCTTAGATATTCTTCACTTGCCATTGATGCAGCTTTATACATTTTGCCAATCCCTTTTGATGATGTATCATAATTAGATATATTACTTCTTTCGATGCCAATTTGTGAACCCTCTTCATAAGAATCAATATTTGCACCAATATAGATGAATTCCCAATTAGTATGTTTTTCAATCATTTTTTTGATTTTCTCTTTTGTATATTCTCTTGATGCATTTTCTAAGCCATCAGTTGTTATAATAAACATGGCTTTTTTACTTTTTTCACCATCCATATAATTGATGGTATTACCTAAAGCATCTAGTAGTGCAGTACATCCTCCAACACGATATTCATTAGTAGTTAACTTTTTTATATCTTTGATTGGCGTTCTATTAGTAATCATCTCATGATGATCATTAAATAATACTGTTGTAACTTTTACATCTTTATCTTTAAATGAATCAATGTATGAATTATAACCTCCAATTGTATCGCTTTCTGTTCCTCCCATAGAACCACTCTTATCTAGAATAAAAACTATATCCATTTGTTCTTTCTTTTTCATTTTATCTCTTCCTTTCATGCCTACATAATACTATTTATTAGTTTTTTATTGGTCGCTTAAAAAGAGACAATTTATGATATAATATTTTCGTGATTAAATATGGATATAAAAAATGAATTATTAAAATATATTAATAGTAATATGGAACAATATGAAAGAAGTTCTTCTATGCCAACATTTGGTATAGCAAAGAAATCTAAAAGTGCTTTCTATAGCGAAGAAACTCTTTGCAGATCATGTTATTCTGATGAGGCTAATATTGATAATTATATAAATGAGAATAAAGAATATAATGATTTTCAAACACTATTGTTTAAATATATTGATGAACGAAATTTAAAAGATAGTGATGTTTATAATAAAGTACATATTGATAGAAGATTATTTTCTAAAATAAGAAGTGATAAAGATTACCATCCTAGTAAAGAGACAATTATTCTACTAGGTTTATCATTAGAACTTAGTGAAAAAGAAATAGTTAAATTATTAGAAAGTGCATCATATTCATTACCTAAAAATAATCATTATGATTTAATTATTAGATTTTGTTTTATTAATAATATATATAGTATTAATAAAGTTAATGAATTACTTGAAGATTATAATTGTAAATTATTTAGTTATTAAAAAAGAAGATTATTAATCTTCTTTTTTTAACTTATTAAACATATTCATATATTCAGTATATTTCTTTTCATTATCTTTATAATAATAATTTGCTAGATTGAAATATGCATAGGCGTTTCTTTCTTTTATTGGTGAAGATATGGCTTTTTTATAATATAATTTTGCTTTATCTAATTCACCATTTTTACGATAGTATTCCCCCACCTTATTTAATGCCCAGCTATTATTTAGTTCTGCGCTCATTTTAAAATACTCTAATGATAAATCAGGATTATCTTTTTCATAAATTAACCCTAGATTATTAAATGCATAAACATAACCAAAGTCTGCTGACTTCTTAAAATACTTAATAGCTTTTTCTTTATCTTCTTTTTGTTCTGGGTTAATCTTTCTTAACCAACATAATCCCATAGTATTATATGATGCGGCACTATTTAAACTTATTGCTTTATTTAAGTAACTCCACATTGTATCAAAATCATATTTAACTCTTTTATTTAGTATCATATTAGCAATCATCCAACATGCTTTTGGATGATCTTTTTTAGCGGCCATTAAATAGTATTTAAAGGCTTTTTCAAACTCTTGATAGCCATTTATAATGCCATCATAATAAAGTGACCCTATCTCTGCACATGCATAGACATTTTCTTTATTAGCTAAACTAAGTAATGATTCAATATAGTTTTCACCAAATAAGAGTTTTACTTTTAAGTATTCGTTTAATTCTTTATTGTTAATATTTATTTTGTCTTCATTTATATATACTGGTTGTTTATTTTCTAAAATTATGTAATGCAATAATGAAGTTATTGTTTCATACTTTGTATCTTTGTTAAATTTATTTTTATCAATAATATTGTCGTCCTTTTTAACTATTTCTTGTAAATCATTAATTACATTTTGTAATCTAGAAGAATTATTAATAATTTCTAATTTATCCCCTTGATTAATTTTGTTATCTAATAAATTAACTAAGGATAAAACAGAATCTATAAGTTTATTATTGTTATATTTTTCTTCAAACTCTTTTTTATATTCAATACCTATTCCACGTATACCAATACAATAGTTATTAATAGTTGTAGCATTAATATTATTAACATCAAATAGAGCATAAAAAACTTCACTTTGAATAGCAATGTTATTACTAGAATTCTTTTTCATAACATTGCAAAAGTTTCCAAGAGATAAAATATTGTTTTCATTCATTTTAATATAATGCTTTTCCATGTCTTAATTATAGCATATGTGTGGATATAATGTGGAATATAAATTATAGACTAATATTGTAATATTAAAATATAATTAAATTAGGTGATGAAATGAAATGAAAAATATTTGGAAAAACTATTGGTCAACCATAGTTATGGTTTTGGCGATTATCTTAGGTTCTATTGTAGGAATCATATTTAAGGATAAAGCTAAAGTATTAGAACCATTTGGTACTTTATTCTTAAATCTATTACTTACAATAATTATTCCACTTATCTTTTTAACGATTACAACATCAATTGGAAAGATGAAACAACCAAAAAGAATTGGTAAAATTCTAATTTGTATATTTGGTGTATTTATAGTAACATCATTAATTAGCGTATTCTATGGATTAGTTGTTACTAAGAGTTTTAAGCTAATTAATAGTAATCATATTGCTAATATTAAAGAAGTATTAACGGAGACAGTTGAAGAATCAACTGAAAGTGTTAACTATTTAGAAAGAACTGTTAGTACATTATCTGTTGGAGATTTTCCTCAGCTATTTACTAAGAGTAATTTAATAGCATTAATTACATTCTCTATTTTAGTTGGTATTAGTATTAATATGGCTAAGGAAAAAGGAAAAGGATTCTTGGATGTATTAGATAGTGCTAATAATGTATTAAATAATTTAATTAAGATTATTATGTATTATGCTCCAATTGGTATATTCTGTTATGTTGCAGCACTTGTTGGTACATTTGGTAAGGAAATAGCACTTGGGTATGGAAAAACATTTATAATTTATACAATATTTGCTTTATTATTCTATGCAATATTCTATACTTTATATGCCTTTATTGCTGGAGGAAAAGAAGGCGTTATAAGATATTGGAAAAACATTATTCCTCCATCATTAACAGCAATATCTACTTGTTCATCTGCAGCTAGTATTCCTGTTAATGCTAAATGTGCACAAAATATTGGTGTATCAGAAGATATAGCTAATACTACCGTTACTTTAGGAACTAGTTTCCATAAAGATGGATCTATTATTGGTAGTGTATTTAAAATAATGTTCTTAGTATATTTATTCAATGCTGATGTATCAATATTCAAGATTATAGGTATTGCACTTGTTGCTACACTTCTTGTTACAGCTGTACCAATTGGTGGTGGAACAATTTCTGAAACATTAATTATTACATTATTAGGATTCCCTCTTTCATCATTAATGATGCTTACAATTATAGCTACTATTATTGATCCACCTGCAACGTTATTAAATGTTGTTGGTGATAGTGCTAGTAGTATGTTAGTGGCAAGATTAGTTGATGGAAAGAATTGGTTAAAACAGAAAACTAAAAAAAGGACTGCTTAGTCCTTTTTCTTTTGCTTAAATATAAGTTTATATGTTTCAAATACCACAAGTATTAGACATGCTGTTAAGAATATTTTAAATATTACATTCCAGCCAAGTGGATCTACTTTTAAGAATTTAGCTGTAAGTGGTATTTCACCCATTAGTAATTGTAGGAATATAGAACCAACAATTACAAACGCACATAATGGGTTATTAGATACTCTATTTTTAAAGATACTTTGATATTCACTACGACAATTAAGTACATTTATATTTTGGATAAATACCATTAACATCATAATTATTGATCTAGCATATGTTAAACCATAACCTTTATCCATCATCATTTTCCAAGCGCCAAATACTATTGCGGTAATAGTTAAGCCTAGTATTAATACTTCTATCATTAAGTCTTTTGAGAAAAGACTTTCTTTTGTATCTCTTGGCTTTTGTTTCATAATATCATCTTCTGGGGTTTCAAATGATAAAGCAATATCCTGTAAGCCATCTGTTATAACGTTTAGCCATAGCAATTGAATAGCTACAAGTGGAATATCATATCCAAAGAAGATTGATAGTAAGAAGAATGCTACTTCGGCAAAACCACAACCTAGTAAGAATAAAGTTATCTTTCTAATATTACTATATGCAGTTCTACCTTCTTTAACGCTATCTACAATACATACAAAGCTATCATCTGAAACTATCATGGATGCTGTATCTTTAGCTACATCAGTACCACTACCCATGGCAATACCTACGTTTGCTGCTTTTATTGCAGGTGCATCATTAACACCATCACCTGTTACAGCAACAAACTCCCCTTGCCTTTTTAAACTATTAACAATATCTAGTTTATCCATTGGGGTTACTCTTGAGAATACCTTTATGCTTGATACAAATTTATCAAATTCTTTATTTCCTTTTTTGCGGTATAATTCTACATCTCTTCCTGTTGCCACTTCATTTTTATATTCACATAGTCCTAGTTCTTTAGCAATAGCATACGCTGTTAAAGGATGGTCTCCTGTAACCATGATTACTTTTATACCCGCGGTAGTACATTCTTGAATTGATTCTTTTACATGATCTCTAACTGGATCTATGAATGCTACCATTCCTAAAAATTCTAGGTTTTTAACTTTAGTTATATCGTTAGAGTCAACTTCTCCATCTGCAAGAGCTATAACTCTATAACCCATAGATGTTAGTTTTTCATTTTGCTTTTTATATTCCTCTTTTTTAGATGAGAAACTCATAACTTTTTCAAGAGAACCTTTTACTGTACAATGTAAGTCTTTTCCTTTTGTGTAGAATACTGCTGAATATTGATTTTCTGATTCATAAGGAATCATATCTACAACTTTTGGCTTATCTTTTAATTTATACTTTTCAGCTAGAGCAAGAAATGCTATATCAATAGAATCTCCATAAGACTCCCACTTATTTTTCTTCTTTTCTAAATGTGCTTCATTATTAATTGCGCCCATACAAACAATACGTTCTATGTCTTCAAGTTTAGCATCGTCTAAAGGTTTAATTTCACCATTGCCATTGTAACCTGAACCAGTTATATCAAATTCTTTACCATTTGGTAAGACAATTTTCTTTGCTGTTTGTTCATTAACTGTTAAAGTACCTGTTTTATCACTAGCTATTACAGTACAACTACCAAGTGCTTCAACAGAATTAAGTTTCTTAATAATAACATTTTTCTTTAACATCTTTTTAGAAGCAATAGTTAGGGCCATTGTTAAAGCTAGTGGCAAGCCCTCTGGCATTGCTGAAACTGCAAGAGCTATAACACTTAAGAAAATACTCTTGTTATCATAACCCGCACGTGCAAGTACGAAATATGTAATTATAGCAATTACAATTATAATACCGGTAATTTGTTTTGAAAATTTCTCAATTCTAATTGTTAATGGAGACTTTTCTTCTTCGGTTTCCGTAACGCTTTTTGCAATTTTACCAATTTCCGTATTAGTTGCTGTAAGTAATACTACCGCTCTAGCTCTACCTGTTGCTACACTTGTTCCCGCAAATACCATATTTTTTCTATCTGATAGAACAACATCATCGCCAAGAGTTTCATTAGTTTTAACAATAAGAACACTTTCACCAGTTAAACTAGATTCATCAACCTGGAAGTTATAACACTCAATAATACGACAATCAGCACTTATTCTATCGCCACTTTCTAGAGCAATTACATCGCCTGGAACAAGTTCACTTGAATCTATTACTTTTTCTTCTCCATCTCTTATTACTCTAGCATTTACTTTAATCATATTAATTAAACTACTAGCATCTTTTAGAGCTTTCCATTCCTCATATGTACCCATAAGAACATCTACAGCGATAATAAATATTAAAGCTATAGCATCAATAGTTTCCCCAACCAAGAATGAAAGAATAACTGTTACAACAAGTATTATTTCAATTGGATTTTTAAACTGAGAAAAGAATAAACCAATAATACTTTCTTTCTTCTTAGCAGGTAATTCATTCCTACCATATTTTTCTCTCAAACTAGATATTTGACTTGTTTTTAAGCCATTTTCACTAGTTTCAAAATCCTTATATATATCTTTAATATCTTTGCTGTAGTATTCCATATAAGTCACTCCTATGTACTCTATTATTACCATATAAGTATATTATATTTTTGAAAGTAAATCAATAAAGTACCAGTGGACTTTTTTTTATTAATATTGTATAATTGGTCTAGGTTTTGAACTTTTATTTTAGAAAGAAGGAAAATTATGAATACAGATAGAAAAGTTACGTCTATTGCTGCTTTGGGTGGCCTAGGTGAAGTTGGTAAAAATATGTATGTGATAACTCATGATGATGAGTTATTAATAATTGATGCTGGAATTATGTTCCCTGAAGATGAACTGTTAGGTGTTGATTATGTTATTCAAGACTATACATATTTGAAAGAAAATCAAAATAAGATTATTGGTTTATTTATTACTCATGGTCATGAAGATCATATTGGTGGTATACCATTTTTACTTAATGCAGTAGATATACCCGTTATATATGCCCCAAGAATTGCAGCTGATTTAATTAATAAAAAGCTAGAAGAAAGAAATATTGGTTATAAGAATATAGAGATAATTGATAATGATACAGTATTTAAATCTAAATATTTTAAAGTTGAAGTAATTAATACTACTCACTCTATTCCAGATTCATATGCATTTGCAATTACTACTCCAAATGGAGTTATATTTGAAACTGGAGACTTTAAATTTGACTTAACACCAATTGGCCCTATTGCGGATTTACATAAAATGGCTGAGTTTGGTGCTAATGGAGTTACTTTATTACTTAGTGATTCTACAAATGCCCTATCACCAGGATTTTCTAAGTCAGAATCTAAAGTAGATGATGCCTTAAATGATATTATCAATGGCCATCCAGGAAGAATTATTATTGCAACATTTGCATCTAACATTTATAGATTAAAACACATTGTTGAGACTTGTAGAAAATATAATAGAAAAATTGTTGTTTTTGGTAGAAGTATGGAAACTAATATTGAACTTGCTATTAATCATGGTTTAATTGAAGCTAATGATACTTTTATAGATGCTAAAGATGCTAAATCATTAAAAAAGAATGAGTTATGTATTTTATGTACAGGATCTCAAGGGGAACCTCTTGCAGCATTATCGAGAATTGCTAACGGACAACATAAACAAATATCATTACTTCCTGATGACTTAGTTATCTTCTCAAGTAACCCTATTCCAGGAAATGCTGCTAGTATTAATAGAATTATTAATATGTTATGTTTAAAAGGTGTTAGAGTATATACTAATGCTGAACTTGCTGATATACATACTTCAGGACACGCTAAACAAGATGAACAAAAATTAATGTTAAGACTAGTTAATCCGAAGTATTTTATGCCAATGCATGGTGAATATAGAATGTTAAAAGCACATGCTGAAACAGGTATGGAATGTGGTATACCTGAAGAAAATATATTCATTTGTAAGAATGGCGATGTTGTTGAACTACTTAATGGCGAAGTAAGACGTGGCGGTACGGTTACTGCTGGAGACGTTTATGTAGATGGTTCTAGAATTGGTGATGTAGGGTCTGCAGTTATTAAAGATCGTAAATTAATGAGTCAAGATGGAATATTAATTGCAATACTAAATATCAATACAAAAGAAAGAAAATTATTACTTAAACCTAATGTAACTGCAAGAGGATTTGTTCTTGTAAATGAAAATCAGGAATTAATGCAAAAGATTGAAACTAAGATTAGTGATGTAGTAACAAATTATTTAACTAAATCGGTATATAATTATGTTGATTTAAAGAATCAAATAATCCTAGAAACATTACCATTTATTAATCAATTAACTGGTAGAAGACCAATTATATTACCAGTTATTATGGAAATTAAGAATTAAAAAAATAAGAATTAACTTCTTATTTTTTTTATGACATAATAGCAAGTACTATTAAACTTACTAGAGATATTTCAATGATTATTAATATAACTTGGAAGATATTTTGGGAAAGATAATAAATCGTTGATTCTATCTTTTCACCGCATCTTGTACAGTAAATATCTGTTCCTGTTATTTCACCTTTACAATTTTTGCACTTTGCCATAAACTCACCTTATAAATATTCCTTAAGTGTATTTACAATTATTAAACTGGCTTTTGCCGCTTTATCATTATGTAAGTAATAATCATAAATTGCTTCTGCGATAATTGTTTCTCTACTTATATGATCATCTATCTTTTCCCCAGCTTTTTTAGAAATACTATCTAAGAATTTTTCAAATGTTACTTCTTCTTCAGTTTGAGATTGATATTCTAAGAATGATTTCTTAACTATTTCTTGATATAATTCATCATTTTGATAATCTTTAATAGTTTGCTCAATTCTTTCGGTATTCTTAGAAGTTTCTAAAATGAATTCGGCTGCTTGATGCTTTTTAATTACGGCAGTAAAAGCAACATATTTACCTAAATAATGAGCTAGACTATCTAGGTTTGTTCCCCCACCAACGTATTTAGTTGGTGTATCTTTTTTAAGTAATGAATCATTTAAGAAATATTTACTATTTAATAATATTTCTGTTTTATATACTTTATTAAAATTATTAATACTTAGTGTATCATTTACAAATGGGTAGTATGCTACAAAGGTTGCAACCCCATCATAATCTCTACTTAGATTATCTACACTTATATTAGTTAAATAACCTTTAATTGATGGAAATAAAGTATACATTCTATCTAATACTGTTTCCATTTTCTTAACTGTTTCATCTGATATATCACACAAATGCACAGCAGCAATATCATATTTCTTCTCTATTTCTTCTTCTAGACTATCTTTATCTGGTGTATACTTACATTTTAATTCTTGAGTATAATAATCCTCCGCGATAAGTTCTTTTGCCTCTTCAACACTCTCAACTTTTTTACCATAATAAGTACGATCATTTTCAGTTAAGACAGATTTGTATCCATTTATTTTTTCTAAAGCAATTTTCTCAAATTTAAAGATTGGGTAATAGAATTCAAGATGTTTTGCAAAACATATAGCTACAAAAGCAATAACCATTAAAGCACATAAAACAGATTGAGCAAACAATCTTTTTTTCTTTTTAATAATTCTACCATTATCAATTATTTGTTTGTTGTTATCCCAAGTAACGTATGAATTGCCATATGTAGTTATACAACCACATTTGCAACAGAATACATCGTGTGGTGCAACTTCGTTACCACATCTAATACATTTATAAGCATTAACTTGTTCATTATTAGGAATATTATTATTCATTATTTATAACTCCTTACTATTCTCTCAAACATTTTCTTTACTTCTGGAGAATAGTCTTCATTATTCTTAGTATAGAATTTAATATTTAGAGTTTTTTGACTTTCTAATTCTCCATAGAAGTTTAATGTTCTTTCACCAGTTGGATCTAGTACGTCTAAAATTAAATAATCTTTCTCATTTATTTTTGCTGATTCTTCATTTTTAACTTCGAAGCCAACTAGCTTCATTTGCTTAAGCGCGCTTTTTGAATCTGACTTAATAATATTGTATGGAATTTCATCTTGAATAAAGATTTCTAACTTATCATTTTTAGAATTAGTAAATGTTTCAATTGCTTCATCACTTGATAAAGTAAATCCTTTAGGGATAAAGTACTTTATAGATGTTTTGCTATCATATTCTATTAGATTAACATTTTTAGTTGCTCTAGTTACTATTGTAGATATCTTTTCAAAAAAATTCGAAACGCCTTTTTTTACTTCTTCAAAGTTTTGAGGTTTACTAATCCAAAGGCCCGCGATAGCAATTACAACTATCACAGGTATAACTAATAATATCTTCTTATTAAATTTAACTTTTTTATTTTCTGGATTATTAAACTTTTTATTTTTTTTGTCTCTATTAAAACCTTTTATTTTATCAGAGTTAACTTTACCCATATCTTCAAAGCGAATATTATTACTTACTCTTTGAGGCATTCCCTCTTCTTTTGCAAATGAATCTAAATCCTCGACATCAGTATTATTTAGTGATTCTTCTTCATCAAAAACTAGTTCATCTATTTCATCACTAGAATTATTTGATGTAGTTGATAAATCTTCAAGATCTTCAATTTTGTTGTTCATTTTATCACCTTATTATTAATTAAAGTTTATCATATTATCTAGGAGTATTCAATTGGAATTGAATTGGGTTTTTGCATATGCTATAATTTTTATGGAGTGTGATAACGTATGGAAAAAGAAGACAATAAACTCTTTGTAGTTGCCTTTATAGGGGTAATTATTGGAGTTATTATTGGTATTTTATTAGGGGTTAATGTATGGCAAAGGCAAAATAAAACAGGTAATATTGATCCAATACCTAAGTGTGAGCCATGTAAATGTAGTACTGCTGCAAGTACTGAAGATTTAAATTGGTATTTCTTACAAAAAGAGAATTTTAAAACTAATATGATATATAGCCCACTTTCAATTAAATATGCTTTAAGTATGTTAAGCGAAGGAGCCAGTGGAGAAACAAAAGCACAAATAGATAAAGCTTTAAATAATGCTACTTTGACTAAGTATGCTGATATAGAAAATCACTTATCTTTAGCTAATGGTTTATTTATTAGAAATGATTATAATTTTGTAAAAGACGAATATATTAATAACTTACAAAATAACTATGGCGCTGAAATCAAATATGATGAATTTAGAAATGCTGCAAATCTTAATTCATGGATTAGTAGTAAAACATTTGGATTATTAAAAAATGTAGTTAAAGATACTGATATTACTCCTGATACAGTTATGGCTATTGTTAATGCTCTAGCTATTGATATGGAATGGGAATATAGATTTGAAAAAGAATTGCCTAATCAAATGTTTACTTTAGAAAATGGAGATAGAATACCAACCACTTTCTTATATGGTAATTTCTATTCAGGAACAGATTATAAATACTTTAAAGAAGTTGGATTAACTGGAATTGATATTGGATTAGAACAATATGGTGATACTAAGTTAGATTTATTAGTGTTAATGCCTGATGAAAAGTTAGATAGTTTTATAAGTGGTTTTGATAGTGCTAAATTTGAAGAAGTTAATAGTAAATTATTAACAATTTCTGAAAATGGTTATGATGAATTAAATGTATATATTCCTAAGTTTGAATATGATTATAGTATTAAATTCCAAGAAGAATTAATAGAATTAGGTATTAAAGATGCATTTGATAGCGAAAAGGCTGACTTCTCTGAAATGACAGATGCTGTTGAAGGAGTACATGTTTCAAAAGCAATTCATAAAGCAAAGATTGAAGTATCACTTGAAGGATTAAAAGCTGCTGCTGCAACAGCATTTATGATGGATAAGAATGCTTCAATGCCACTTGAACAAAATGTTGATACAGTAAGAATTGACAAACCATTTATGTACATTATTAAAGATTCAAGTAACAATGAAGTATGGTTTGTTGGAACAGTATATAATTTTAGTAAATAATAAAAAGCACTATAAAGTGCTTTTTTTATTGTCTATCTATATGCTTCTTTTGTTTCGGTACCTATATAGTATGCATTTAAGATTTCCGAAACAGCATACATTTTTTGTACATCTGATCCAGCATAATTTCTTTTAGTATTACCGCATACTAATGTAACATCTGTATCTAATTTACCTTTAATTTTATCAAATGTTTTCAAATATTCCATGAATACTTCAGGAGTAAATTCTTCCTTTGTTGCACCAACTAGGAATGGATCTTTTTTTCCTGTAGCTGTTCTTATTATTTCTTTTTGATCTTGTGGTAGCGTAGAATACGGTGTTGGGTCACCATACCCTTCAACATCATAGAAAACTCCTAGAGGATACATTTCGCTTTGTGGAAATAATGTAATAATTATTTCATTCTTTCTTTTTGCTTTGCTATCTTCCTCAGCAGTCTTTTTTTGTTCTTTAGATGTTAATGGTAAAAATATAGTTTTTATATGATATTTTCTTTTTAATGTTGCTAATTCATAACCTAATAATTCACAATATCCAAAATCAGCTGTTTCATATGAAAGTGGACGCCAATCTATTTTTTCAATATCTTTCTTTCTAAGGTATAGAGTTCCTTTTTCAGAAAAATAAATTGGTAATAATGAAGGCGTATTTGGAGTTTCTGCTCGTTCTATAATCCCTTGTCTTGATAGTTTATCCATTATTCTATCTTTTTCTTCTTGAGGAAGTGTTTGAGGCAAATATTGAGGATATTCGCTAAACAAACGAGGCTGATTATAATATTCCTTTGTTTTAGGATCATATTCCATTGGGGTCCATGATTCTTTTTCTTCACCAGATTTATCTATATATGTGTACAACAAAAGAAACTTATCTGTTGAACTAGATAGTTTTATATCGTAAACATCTATTAGTTGTTGAAACATAGTTTCTGGATTTTTTTTGTCTGGATAGGTAATTATTATTTTCATTGTCTTCTCCTGTATTTTAATTATAGACTTGTTCATTTTAAAATACAAGTTAGAGGACACTCTCTTTACGCATTAAAAAAGAAGATATTAATTATCTTCCTCTTCCTTCGCCTTCTTGATATAGAATAATTTGTTTATCATCAGGAACTAAACGACCATCATAGATTACTTCTGCGAATAAATCGTTGTTTTTAATACATAATTCAATCTCTTGGAAGAATCTTTCTAAACCACCGTAATAGCCACTTATTAATCTACCTGGACAATATTTAACATCCCTACCAGTTATTACTCTTGCATCAGCATGGCATATTACTCTTTCAATTGGTATATCATATTTAACCATTAGAGTTGCTATTAATTTAGCTTGATTATGTAAAGCGTCTGGATAGCTTGTTCCTTCGCATATAATTCTTTCTACACCAATACTATGATAATTGAATTCACTTCCTGTATGAAGTGCAACTTCATTGTCAGGGATAAATTGAACAACTCTATCATCTGTTACTAGATAATGATATCCAACTTTCCTAGCTGCTCCTGTTCCATTTATTCCGTCATTTACTATTTTTTGGTGATAGTACTCCAAATCATATGATGATGGGCTTTTTGGTATTTGCATAACCATACCGTCATCAAAATCTAATTTTTCTAGATTTAGCTTAGTAAATCTTCCTCTTACTGCATTTATTTGCTTCCAAAAATTTATAAATTCTTCATAAGTCATCATAAAGCCTTGGTTATCCGGACATAATGATACTTCATGTATAACAATAAATTTTGGCTTTTGTATTCTATCTGGATTTCTGTTTTCCTGTCTAACACCATATTGCATTGTAGGTATTAATTCTTGTTCAAAAACAGTACTTTCACTTTTTTCTGTAATATCATAAAAACTTTCCATATTATTTTCCTTTCGGCATAATAATTATAATAAAATTATATTTATCTTGTCAAATTTAAGCAAAGAAAAAAGTTGAGAATGCTCAACTAGATTACTTCAACTTTTTCAAATATAAAATTGTCTCCATTTTTTTTGAAAACAAAACGATACTTATTTAATTCATCGGCATGATTCTTTATAATGTCTTCTTTTGCTATAATTCCATCATCAAAATCAAATGTTTCTTGTTCGGAAAGAATGTTACACTTTGAATTACCATCTTCATCATATTCACAATTATTTATTTCTTCTGGAGTTTTATATACTCCGCCAACACACTCATTTGCAAATCCTGCAATTAAGTAAATATAGGCATATTCTTTGTCTTCAGAGTATTTAGTTATACTGCTATATAAATGTTGATCACAGTTTCCTCTCCAAACGGGTGCCGCAAAAAAGGCATCAACATTTGGTTCATAACTGTATTCAGCTGCTTTTAATACACTCAAGTCTTCTCCAAATATATTTTTATATTCTTCTTTGACTGTGCTGTGGTTTATGTAATAATAATTTCCATCACTATTTACATCGTATCTATCATAATTACCTTCTTCACCAATTAATATATAATCTTCCGTTAATTGATCGGCGATTTTGTCAGAAGATATTTCAATAAAATCACCATTATCTTCTAGATAAGATAGGACCATGTATAGTTTTGTTTCATCTTCAATATCTTCTTTATTGACATTCCCATAAACGCTATAATCATAGTTTAATAATCTTAATTTATTATTTAATTTTGTTCTTATTTTATTGTCAGTTATTTCACTTTCTCCCATTATTTCTGGTTCTTTATTTATCTCATTATTATTTGTTTCAAATAGTTTTTCTTTTGCGGCTATATAACCAATTAGAGTTCCTGCAACAAATAATAAAACCATTATTATGATTCTTAATGTTTTATTTATTTCATTACTTTTATCATTCATAGTATCACTCACTCCTATTTATTCTTTTTTATAAAGTTGTAACTGTCTTTGCACATTTCATCTATTTCTTTTTCAGCAATCCAGTTTAATTCTTCTTTAGCTTTTGTTGGATCTGCATAACAAGAAGCAATATCTCCCGGTCTTCTATCAACAATCTTATAGTTAACTTTAATACCATTTACTTCTTCAAATGTCTTAATTATCTCTAGAACGCTATAACCATGTCCTGTACCTAAATTATAAACATTTACACCATTTGATTTATTAGTCTTTTCAATAGCCTTTATATGACCTTTAGCAAGGTCTACAACGTGAATGTAATCTCTTACACCTGTTCCGTCTTTTGTCTCATAATCGTCGCCAAAAACGCTTAAAATTGGTAATTCATTTGTTGCTACTTTAATAATATATGGCATTAGGTTGTTTGGTATACCATTTGGGTTTTCTCCAAGTAATCCTGACTTATGAGCTCCAATCGGATTAAAGTAACGAAGTATGGTTATACTCCATGAATTATCAGATATATATAAATCGTTTAAGATTCTTTCAATCATTAATTTAGTTGTTCCATATGGATTAGTTGTTCCACCTACTTTACTAGTTTCTTTAAGTGGTAATTCTTCTGGATCACCATATACTGTAGCACTTGATGAAAACACTATTTTTTTACAATTATATTCACTCATTACATCAAGTAATACTAGTGTTGAATTTAAGTTGTTGCTGTAGTAAAGAATTGGTTTTTGTACTGATTCACCCACTGCTTTTAGGCCTGCAAAATGGATTACTCCTTCAATGTTTTCTTTCTCAAAAATGGATTTTAATAATTCTCTATCTTGGACATCGCCTTTATAAAAAGGAACTCTTTTGCCCGTTATTTCTTCAATCTTATCGATTACTTCTTCTTTAGAATTGCTTAGATTATCAATTACTACAACTTCATAACCTGCATCAAGTAATTCTACAACTGTGTGGCTGCCTATATAACCCGTCCCACCTGTAACTAATACTTTCATTTTTACTCCTTATCTAATTGCATCAATGAATGATACAAATGCATGGAAATTTTTAGGAAAAGCTCCCTTATAATCATAGGTTTTAATTACACTACCATAGTTAAATACCATAAGAGCAGTATCATTATTTTTCTTTTCTTCATCATCATAACTATCTTTCCAACTTTTGATAAAACTTAATAGTTTTAGAATAACACCTCTACTGATGTGCTTGGTTATTCCATTGCTGGAAGTAATAGTTAATGCTTTTCCATCTATTACAACTTTTTCTTCTTTATTATTAATATTTAGATTTAATTCTATGCTTTCTACCATATTTACCACCTATTATTAGAATATCATAATTTTATTAAAAATAAAACTGATGATTTACTCATCAGTTTAATAATTATCTAAATACTTCTTTATAGATTTCACTGTAATCTTTTACCCCAATAACATTAATATTCTTAAGCATTTTCTTAGGAATACTTTGAATATCTGTTTCATTGTCTTTAGGAATGTAAATTGTTGTTACTCCAGTATTGATTGCACCAATTATTTTTTCTTTTACTCCACCAACTTTTAAGATGTTTCCCTTAAGGCTTATTTCTCCAGTGAAGGCAACACTTGCAGGAATTGGTTTATCCAAATATAAACTCATTATAGCTATTGCTATAGCTGCTCCTGCACTAGGACCATCTTTAGGGGTTGTTGCATCAAGAAAGTGAATGTGGATATCTTGATTATTTAAATTAATACTATAATTTGTTTTTAAGAAGTCTAAAGCAACACTTACAGATTCTTCAAGGGATTTTCCTGGCATACCTGTAATAGTTATCTTACCAGATCCTGGTAATTTAACGGTTTCAACTTTAGTAACAATACCACCCATTGGTGTATAAGCTAACGCATTAGATACCCCTGGATATGGGTTTTGTTCAAGTTTAGCTGTTTCATATTTTTCTTCTCCAAGAATCTCTTTAATATCTATTTCTTTAATATCGTCTAGTATTACTTTTCTAATTACTTTTCTTAATACTCTATCTAAATCTCTTACACCTGATTCATAAGTGTAATTTGTAATAATGGTTTCAATTTGTTTATCTGTTAAATCAATCTTCTTTATACCATATTCGCGATAGATATTTGGTAGTAAATATTTCTTTGCAATGTTTACTTTCTCGTATCCTGTGTAACTATTTAAGTTAATTATTTCTAATCTATCTAATAAAGTAATTGGAATATCTGATTCAATATTAGCAGTTAGAATGAAGAATACATTTGATAAATCAAATGGTTCTTCAACATAATTATCCACGAACGCTTTATTTTGAACTGGATCTAATATCTCAAGTAATGTTGCAGCAGGATCTCCTTTGTAATCCTTAACCATCTTATCAACTTCATCAATTAGAATTACGGGGTTATTAACGCCACATTTTTTTATACTTTGAATTATTTTTCCGGGACTAGCTCCTAGATATGTTCTTCTTGAACCTGTTAGTTCTGTTGAATCATTTAAGCCACCAACACTAATCTTGATAAATTCACGATTTAGACTCTTAGCAATTGATGTTGCAATAGAGGTCTTTCCTACTCCAGGAGGACCCACTAAGCAAATGATAGGATTAGCAGCTTTAGCATTAATTTTCTTAATACCAACATATTCTAATACTCTTTCCTTTATTTCATCTAAGCCATAGTGAGTTTTATCCAGGCTCTTTTTTAATTCCTTTAAATCAGTATTTTCTTCGGATGACTCACTCCATGGTAAATTTAGTACTAAATCAAGATAATTTCTTACTACGCTACCTTCAGGAGAAGCATCTGATATACCTTCTAGCTTAGTGATTTCATTAGCTAATTTTTCTTTAGTTTTTTCTGGAAGATCTAGTTTTTCTAGAGTTGCTCTAAATTTCTCACAGTCTTCTTCTCTAACACTTTTATCGCCAAGCTCATTTCTTATTTCTTTTAATTTTTCCCTAAGTAAAAATTCTTTTTGATTGTCCTCAATATTAATGCTTACTCTTTCATTTATTTTTTCTTCTAGTTTAATTATTTCTAATTCAGAATTAATATCTTTTAATAACGAATTAGCTCTATTCATAGCGTTAATATTTTGCATGTATTCTAACTTTTTAGGAGTGTCAAATGGCAAGAATGAAGTTATCATATCAGTTAACACTTCAAGACTTGTTGCAGTTTGTGCTCCAACTAAAATTGAGTTAGATATTTCTGGAGAAGAATCAATGTAATTTTTTAAAGTTTCTAGTAATTTTCTTCTAATAGCAATTACTTCTAATTCATTAAATTTTGGAAGTCTACATTCGCTAATAATAGCGCTTAATGCTTCTTCATTTCCCTTATTGAAATATTTATTAACAACGACTCTTTGAAGTCCTTTTAAATTTACTCTTAAGCTCTTATTTGGAAGTTCAATTTTGCTTTTTATAGCGGCAACAACACCAATCTTGGGCAAATCCGTTGTTTCCCCGATAGGTGCCACTACAAGAACTAGTGAATTATCTGTTTTACAAGCATCTTTTATTATCTTTTGACTTATTTCACTTTTTAATTCAACTTTAATTTCTTGGTTGGGCAAAATGACTAAATTTTTCAATATAATCACCGAGATTTCTTGCATAAAATCTTCCCTCCAAAAACAAATTTACTCTCTATTATAAGGGTCGAATTTTTCCTTGTAAAGTAAAAAGATTATTTATACATTAATTTTACTTTTCATGAGTGTAAACGCTTTACACTCAGCGTTTTTTTAGAGTGTTTTTATGTGTAAATAACTGTTTAAAATGCATAAAAATACACCCTATAAATTTTTATAGGATGTTTAAAGTTTTTTAAATATTATTGTTGTTATTTGATGGATTATTTTCATTAGGATTTAATGCATTTTGCTGATTCATATTTTGTACATTATTAACGCCCCGTGAATCTATCTCTTGAACATTTTCAATTTTCATTTCGAATGGTTCATTACCATTATTGTTAGCTATGCTTTGACCCACTCTTGTAATTTCTTTTTTATAAATTTTAGTTATAATTAACACACTAATTAATGAGGCAACAGTTAAGATTATCAAAATATAATATAGTCTTGTTATAAATCCCTCAAAGTAACCTGTCCAATTAATGATTATTGTTAAAAATCCTAATATTGTAATTAGTGCTACACTAATTTTTTTAAATCTATTTAATAATTGATTTGGGGATAAAAATGATAAAACCCATGACATAAATGCAAGCGACCATATAATAATATTTAAAGTTTGAGAAAACTTCCCTAAAAATTCTCCAGAAGTAATTATTCCCCATACCATCAATATGTCTAGTAATGCAATAATACCAACCGCGGATGCACCAATCATAGTTAACTTCCTATACTTTTTCTCTTCATAAATTAATGAATAGAATAAGCAAGGAATCGCACATATAAATATAATGGCAACTGATCCCATAGATTTCCATCCAATATCACCAAACTTACCAATTAGTATGAATAGACATGCTAAAATAGCTTCTAATATAATGGTTCCTAGCATAATCTTTAAAACAACTTTTTTCATTAATAACATCTCCTTATATGATATTAATATTTTATCTAATTATAGTATATCATGAGGTTATTATTACTCAATCATAAAAATTGATTAGTGTGTAAACACATTTACTTTTATTCTAACTAAAAAAGAATCGTTTTATGATTCTTTTACATCTTTACTAAATTTACATCCACAATAATTTTGACGATATAAATTATACTCCTTACTAAACTCTATACTCTTCTTATAACCATCATTTTTCTTGAAGTCACTAACTAAATATGGAATACCAATTTCTTTTCCAACAACTAGCCCTATTTCATTAATTTGCTTAGTATTTTTTAAAGGGCTCAAAGTTAATGTTGTAGCAAAATAATCATAATTTAGTTCTTTAGCTTTAATTGCTGTTTTCTCTAATCTTAAGCGAAAACAAACTGGACACCTTGCTCCTCGTTCTGGTTCACTTTCTAATCCTTTTACTCTATTTAAGAAAGTATCGTTATCATAATCACAATCTAGAAAATCTATTTTATATTTTGCAGGATACTCATTTATGAATCTTTTTTGTTCACTCTTTCTTTTTTCATATTCTTCTTTAGTATCCATATTAGGATTATAGTAAAAAACAGTTACATGAAAATAATTACTTAGTATTGATAAGCAAATAGATGAACATGGAGCACAACAACTGTGTAATAACAATCTTGGTGTACCATCTAGGTTATTAATTATGTTATACATTTCTTTATCAAAGTTCATAATAGTAACTTCCTTTCAGTTGTTATTATACACTATTTTTTTATAAATACTGAATCAGTTTTTAAGATAACTGGTTCATCAATATTTCTATCAAAGATGTTGTAATGGAATACTAAAATACCTAAGTTAGATAGAATTAAAATACTATCTGTAATTACTCCTGACCAAGATCCTACTCGGTAGTCATAATATACCCAGAAAGCATATGCAATAATAGTTCCTATTAAAACTATTTTTCTCTTATTTATAAGAGCAAAGCCGTCAATTATAGATGCTGCAGTAGGAAGAATATCTACCCAACTTTTAAAGGTTAAAAAACAGCCCAGCAAGAAGAATGGAATAGATCCAAGAAAAATCCATAAATCAGCATCTGTTTTATAATATAAATAATTAATCACTATTTCTAATATGCATACCATAACGGCGTTAAACGCCCCTAAAAAGACAAAGTGGAAACAATATAATACTGTTGCCGCGATATGAAATTCTAATATCTTATTGGTATCTTTTTGATAATAACTAAGTACTAGTATTATCCAAGCTAGAAATCCCACAAATTGTACGAAAAGCAAATCATAGCTCATACATTTCATCCTCTTTATTATTCAATTATATATTATCATATTTAATAAGATTGTAGTCAATATATGTTATATATAATATACATTTATAGACAAAGAAAAAATGGATATAATCCATTTTTAATCAATAATACTATCTATATAAACTAATCTATCAAATATTTCTCTTTGAATTATTTCAAAATCTGGTGATTTAGATAATTGATGACCAATATTTTCTCTTAAAATCTTTAGTTTAGTTCTTGCAAGTTCAAGGGAATCTTTTGATGGATTTGATTTGCCTGGTTCTTTATAACCAATTAATTTATCACATTCCTTAAATGTTACATTAATTAATTTCTTTAATTCTTCCCTAACAGGACTTTCTTTCTTAACCATCGCAGATATAAAGTTAATTCTTTCATCTAAAGCATCACCAACAGTATCTAGTTTTTCATCTGATAATAATACCATATCAGTGTTATTAGCTAGTTTAACTAGTTTATCTAATACCATACTATATTCTTCTTTGCTGATAGTTCTATCTGATTTTTTACGATAATCAATTAAATTATCACATTCCTTAATTATTTGGTTTATTTCTCTTTCAAAGTCTGTTTTTGCGTTAATTAGATCTGGTTCTTCAAAAGATAGTTCCTCAATTTCTTCTTTGATAGGTCTTTCAGCATTAGTAAGTTTTGTTCCTCCAAAACTCATATTCTTTTCCATATATTCGATTACTGTTTCATGATGGCTTTGTAAGTAATCATTAAATATTTCTCTTAAATGAGATTCTAATATTTCTTTTTTTGCATCATTTTTAAATCTTGATGGCATATTATTTATAGCTAAATATCTATCCAAATCATTAATAGCTTTATATGGATCATTTCCATTTATAGCAAGGGATTCACTTAAGAATAATAATACTTGCTTTTTAATTGATCCCAATAAGATTTCAGATATTCCTCTATCTACATTATCATCAGTATATCTTACTTTTAAAATATCTCTAAAATTAGAATTTTCTACCCTATTTCTTAATCCCAATTTAGTGGTTATATAAGCTTTATCTCCACTTTTATAATAGTTTCTAATTGGGCTTATAGGATCAACATCTTTTTTAAGACATGTTTCGCACATACCATTATATATATCAATAACCAATTTAATAAATTCTTGCTCTGTTAATAGATCTTTTAACATATTAGTTACCTCACTAGTTTCTCTTTTTATTATACATATTGAGTATATCACAAATTACTATTTAGTGGGTATAAAAAAATGGAAATTTTTTAATTTCCATTTTGTTCTATAGTCTTATTAATCATTATTAACAAAGCACTATTAATATCCTTTAGGCTCATGCCGGTAAGCACTGCTGAGTTTTCTGTTTTAATGTTCTTAGTTGACTTAGTGCGATTAGATTCATCTACATATATTACATCATCTATCTTGATTCCTAACTTATCGCGTAGTTTTTCTAAGAATACTTGATTCACTCTAGTTATAACATGTATCTTACATGGTAGTTTATTTAACAAATCAGCACAAGTAATCAATTCTTTACTATCAAATATTAGGTTTTCTATATATTCCTCAATCAAGGAAGAAATTTTTACTTCAACTGATTTATTCATCTTATATATTCCCCAGCGAATATTAGTACCAGTTTTTTTAATGATTTGATCTTTATACTCTTTAAAGAATCTTTTTTCATAAGCCGCAAGAGTATTATCTACATTAATATATACATCATGTAATTCTTTTTGAATATGTTGATTATAAATATAATTTGCAACGATATCTCTATATGGTTCTGTAGCTTCTTTTAGATTTAATTCGGAGAATTCGGCAACAAATTTGTTTAACATTCTTATCAAAACATTCCTGGTAGAATTTTCAATCAAGGACATTATTTCAAATTCAACGAATCCTCCAATCTCTGGAAGTGTGTCTATCATAATATTATATTCATATTCATCTGTTGTTCTTGTATATACTTCTCTTTGTTTTTCAAATTTAACATAACTGTAATAGCCTAAGGAGGTAAATAGTTTTACGTATTTATCATATTCTGTTATGTCAGCATCTATATTGTTTTCTTCTTTACAATACACTCCAAAGAAACTATTGGATTTTCCTTTGAAGGTTATTTCCATGTCATTACCGGTTTTTCTTATCCTGAGACATGTTCGGTTTTTGATGAACTCACTATTGATATCAGTGAAATATTCATCTGCTTCAGTTTTTGATTTAACTTTCTTAAAGCCCATTTTGCTAGCCATTTGAATTAGCATCTCGGGTTCCATGCAATAATATTTTAATTCAGTTTCTACTTTATTATTCATAATTATACCCTCTCAATCTTGGCAACCATAAAGTTTCCCAATATATTTTCAAAATTAGAATATGTTATTCTATGATTTGTTAAGGTACCTTCTATAAGTTCCTTAAATTCCCCCCAATCGATATAACAATGACCAGAATCTTTTAAAAATTTGGTATATAAATACTTATTTAGAAATTTAGGTAACCCTCCAGTTTTTTGAGGATTGCAGATTTCAATAATGACTATTTGTTTAGAGATCTTATCCATGAATTGTAAGATTTTGATCATCTTTTCTTTACTATTCATATGATGCAATGTGTTCTTACAAACTGATACATCAAAGGCATCAGTTTTCATGTTACTCTTAATAATATTATCATTAGTAAATATTACATTTTTCTCGCTATGTGTTTTTAGGTAATTAATTCCTATATCGTTTCCAACGATAACATCATAATTCTTCTCTATTGCCATATCGAAGATATCGTCATTGTCTCCACAAGAAATATCTATAATTGATTTCCCCTTAGGAATTAATTGATTTAATAATTTAGCGAACTCACTCTTCTTTCTTTTTCTTTTAGTTAAAATATATTTCTTTATATAATTCTCATGAAATTTATATCTATTAATATATTTTTGTGACATCTTAATTTCAGTTTGTAGACTGTTAGAATCAAATTGTTGTTTGAAATTGTTGATATGATATCCAACAATCTTTTTAAAGTGACCTTTTAAATCACTATATCTAACTTTCTTTAAGATACTTGATTTCACTACACTTGTTCTAAATGCCATTACTATTGTTTTATTACAACGACAGACTGGATAATAATTCAGTATATTTAATTGATATTTGGTATTTAGTTTATTACAAATAGTTAGTATTGAGTCTTCCCCTAGATTCTCTAATAAGAATCTGGTGTTTTTAATATAATAATTGAATTCATCATCATATATTAAAAACATCATATCATTGTTTGATATACCAATTTTTAAATTATCTAGATCGTAGTAATTTCTATAAAATTCGTATATCTTATTCTTCATTCTTGATCTCTTCCTCAATAAATAACTTCGCAACATTATTTAAGTTATTTTCTATGCAAACTAGATTAATCTCTATTTCTGGTAATTTCTCATCAAGATCAATTATTTCAATAGCATTTGCTTCTTCTAGATATTCTACCGAGTTAGAAGCAACATAGCCAATTCCTATGTTACGTCTTACTGCTTCAATTATAAGTTCCTCAGTAGTAAACTCCAGTTTTGATACAACATTAATGTCATATTCATCAAATGTTTTATTTAAGTTTTGTCTTAACGATCCTCTTTCAGCTGGAAGAACTAAACTTTTTCCTTCCAAATCTTTTAAAGATGTAATCTTATCTTTATTTTGAGTAGATTTTATAAAACAAGTTTCTATTGATTCAATTGGTTCAATAGTAATGTTGTTATAAATTGAAGTTATAGGTGATGAGTCAACAATGAAATCGATGTTCCTACTTTCAAGTTTAGCAATCATCGAGTTTGTTGAATGATCTTCAACACTGATTTTGACTCGTGGATGGTTCTGACGGAAATGTTCAATTTTATCCATTAGATATCCACGGACGATATGTGATTGAACTCCTATTACAAGCTTACCTTCTTCAATATCGTTTATTGAAGCCATTGCTCTTTCACATGATTTTAATAAGCTTTTGGTTTCTCTTAAATACTTATATAATAATTCTCCCGACGGTGTTAATGATATACCTCTATTTTCACGGTAGAATAATTGTATTCCTAAGTCACTTTCAAGTTTCGCGATGTTCTGGCTGACAGCAGGTTGAGATATGTAAAGTCGATTTGCAGCTTCTAGAAAACTGTTTGAATTTGCGACTTCAAGAAATACTCTTAATGAATTTAGATTAATTCCATCCATATGTATCGCCTTCTTTAACATATTTATACGCTTTTATATCTATAATGTCAAATAATAATGTTTTATATTTTGATAAGTTTTGCTTATACCGTTTTCTATAAGTGCAATTTATAGCGGAAAACACTAAAAAAACAAGGTGTTATACCTTGCGTTTTATCTTTAAAGTTATTGAGTCATCTTTGTTGTGACTTAATAATTCAATTGTATATTTTTCTAATTCGATATTTTTATTACTAATAAAATCCATTTTTAGTTTGGCACCATTTAAGGCAATTATAAATACCCAATCTCCAGCGCGTATACATTGTGCCCCTTCAGGACATCCGTTTTCTAGTTTTGCAGATACGAACTTTATTCTTAAGTTTTCATATTTTTCAAGAATTATTTCTTCCCCAGCTTTTAAAACTATTTCATTATTTGTAGAACTTGCCACTTGTATTTTATTAAGCATTCCTACCGATATAAATAACATCAGCATTATTGCCGATAACAATATAACGATAATTATTGTGTTTATTCTACTATTCATTCTACCTCTTCCTTACTCTTTGAAATTGTTCATCGAAAGCAGCCTTATCCCCTATGGATTGAGAAATAATTTCTATTAGTTCTCCCCACTTATATGGATTTGCTTGTACTCTCATCCATGATGATACATCAAATTTATCAATTTGTCCATCTAAGGTAGAAAGATCAAATTTGCCATTTGCTATTGCATCCACTAGTTTCATGGTAAAGTTTATATTATTTTGTATTACTTCTTCATTTATAGTTCCATTTGGATATCTAAATTCCATTAGATGTTGCCCTGGAAACTTATATAAACTTATAGCATCTCTAAACATAAAACAATTATGATCATGAATTAATTCGCCCATGAATGTCGGAGAAGAAAAATCGATACTACGGACTATTTTACTGAGTCTTGAAGCCATATCACGGGCATATTCCCATCTAGTTTCTCTAACTCTAGGATATTCTCCTTGATAAAAAGTTTCTATTTCTGTTTCATAAACCACTATTATTCTAGTTAAATATTCAAAGAAACGATTTATATTTCCAACTGCTGATAAATTAACAGTAATATGATTACTACAACATTCATTAATTCTTGCATCAGCTTCTCTTAAAACTTGGCATATTTTTTGTAGTTCTATCCAGTTTCTTGTATAATCTTGCATAATTTTGCTGGATAATTCTCCGCCTACATGTTTGGAATCGATTAAATCAGTTACAGTTGCGTCAATATCTAATATCCATCTATCATATGTTGGGCTTGGAGTAAGCATCTTGTGTGTCTTTATGAAATCAACAGGCAAGTGTCTTTGGCTATACATTTCATATAATTCTATTAAGGGAACATGTTTAAATTCAATTTCTGTTCCAAATTGATATTTTTCATTTAATCCCAAACTGTATCTATATGCCATATTACTCACCTCACAAGCGAGTATTATAGCTCACTTTCTTTAAAATATCACTTCTTTTTACGCATTCTTACAAATCTTTGATATACTTCATCCTTGCTTTCATTTACTCCAGCAAGAGTTGTTCCTCTATTTAATCTATTAATAATATCAGCAAGTAGTTCAGAGCAATCAACATCGTAGAACCATGGTTGATTTTTAATCTCTTGAGGGACATAACTAACATTAGTTACATATACGCCGTTTAGCAAGCCCCCTTGAAAGCATCTACTAAATTCGCCGATACCTTCAGTAAATAAGGCAAACGTTACACAAACAAATACTTTTCTTGCTCCTCTGTTTTTTAATTCCTCAATTACTTTTAAAACGCTTCCGCCACTAGCTATCATGTCGTCAACTACAATAACATTTTTACCAGCAACATCAGGCCCTAAATAAGCATGTTCTTTTATTAGGTTTTTTCCATTAGTTACATTATAATAATCTCTTCTTTTATAGAAGAATCCTAAATCACACCCTAATAATTCAGAATAGAATTTTGCCCTTTCTATTGCGCCTTCATCTGGGGCAATAACTGTTGCATTAGCTAATTCTTCGCCTTCATTTTTATATACACTTTCGAGTATTTTACTTGTTGGATAAATATTTGAGAATGCCATTCTAGGAACAGCATTACATACGCTTGGATTGTGTGCATCAATAGTTATTAAATTTCTTACTCCTAAGTGTTCTAACTCTTGAAGTGCAATTGCACAGTCAAGAGATTCTTTTCCCTTTCTTTTGTCTTGTCTACTTTCATATAGCAGAGGTTCTATAAGTGTTACTCTATTAGCGTGACCGCTCATAGCGCTTATTGTTCTTTTGATATCTTGAAAATGCTCGTCTGGGGTCATGTACTGAACTCTGTTATGAGTTATGTATGTTTGATCATAATTACCAACATCGCCAATTATGTAAACGTCATTATCTCTTACTGTGCCGTTTAGTACTACTTTCCCCTCCGCATTAGAGAATCTTACCATTTCAATTGGAACAATAAAACTTGATTTTGCTCCCCTTTTTTTCATTAGGTGTTCATCAATGCTAGCCCCTAATTCTCTAGCGTTATCCATAACGATTAAATTTAATTTTGTCATACTATGCCTTTCATCCGTATCATATTTTATCATATTAAAATGGTTAATACCATTTATATTTTTTACTAGACATATAAGTTTAACCTATACCTTTTTTGAAATGTGCGATATTATTAAAATGGTGATATTATGAGAACTTTATTATTCATTTCTTTATTACCCGTTATAGTAATTGCAATATTTATTTATAACAAAGATAGAAATAAAGAACCTGGAGGATTAATTGTTAAATTGTTTCTTGAAGGTATTGGAGCTGCTTTTGTAGCTATTGCTCTAGAAAGCCTTTGGGGAAATATACAGGCAAGTTTATTTAGTAGTACTGATACTTCTGTTTGGCCTTTATTAGTTAAAGTGTTTATTGGAATTGCCTTAATGGAAGAAATATCTAAATGGATTATGGCTTACTTTGGATCATATAATCATAGAGAATTTGATGAAATATATGATATGCTTCTATATTGTGCCTTTGTATCATTAGGTTTTGCTGCTTTTGAAAATATTATTTATGTTTTTAGTGGTGGTGTATGGGTTGGAATAATTAGAGCTGTTCTTTCAGTACCTGGTCATGCTTTCTTTGGAGTTATGATGGGTTATTACCTAGGCAAAGCTAAATATGAAGAATTGCGTTTAAATGCTGCAGGTAAAAAGAAAAACTTAGCATTAAGTATAATTGTTCCTACAATATTTC
>JAEEGL010350862.1_pt1 | contig 63414 bp, 47 predicted proteins | sample 9134231 | NCBI WGS metagenome assembly JAEEGL01 (sample SAMN16246548, study PRJNA631951) | gut metagenome | biome: gut microbiome; feature: rumen; material: fiber-attached | host: Bos | place: Iran: Karaj | collected 2018-10
CTCATCGAGAAGTACAACAAGCAGTACCGCACGAAGGACGTGATGTTCAACTGCGAGATGATTCCAGCCGAGAACGTGGGCGTGAAGCACGCCAAGTGGGACCGCGAGGACGGCTACTTCGTGCCACGCGACTGCTACAACTCCTATTTCTATGTGGTGGAAGACGACTCCCTGAGCATCATCGACAAGTTCAAGCTGCACGGCGCACCCTACATCGAGCACCTCACAGGTGGTTCAGCGCTGCACATGAACCTCGAAGAGCACCTCTCCAAACAGCAGTATGCGAAGCTGCTCGAGGTGGCTGCACAGGAAGGTTGCAACTATTTCACCTTCAATATTCCCAACACTGTCTGCAACGATTGCGGCCATATTGACAAGCGTTATCTGCACGAATGTCCGAAGTGTGGCAGCAAAAATATTGACTACATGACCCGCATTATCGGCTATCTCAAGCGCGTGAGCAACTTCTCACAGCCACGTCAGGAAGAGGCTGCACGTCGCTACTACGCTCATGCTTCAGCATAAAATAAGTTGACAGGTGATAGCTGACAGGTGACAGTTGCCATCCGGCAGATAAGCCACGGGGTAAACTATCACCTGTCAGCGTTCACATGTCATCTCTCAACTTTAAACTTTAAACTTTACCCTCCTCATGCTCAAGTATGTCAATACAGGCGTGGTGTTTCAGGAGATTCCTGACGAGGTGACCTTGGCCATCAACATCTCAAACTGTCCGTGTCATTGCCCAGGCTGCCACTCGCAGTACCTGTGGGAAGATATCGGCATGCCGCTCACCACCGATGCCATCGATGCCTTCGTGGAGAAGAACGGGAAAAACATCACCTGCATCTCCTTCATGGGCGGCGATGCCGAACCTCGGCGCATCAACCGCCTGGCACAGTACATCCACGAAGAGTATCCTGACCTCAAGGTGGCCTGGTACAGCGGTCGCATGCGCCTCTCCCCAGAAGTGAACAAGGACGAGTTCGACTACATCAAAGTCGGCCCCTACCTCCAACACCTCGGTCCCCTCAACAAGCCCACCACCAACCAACGCCTCTACCGCAACAACCATCAGGGCGGATGGGAAGACATCACCAGCCGCTTCTGGTCAGCCCATGAACAGGGCAAATGAAAAAAAAATCGGAGCAATCAAAGTCTTTCTGATTGCTCCGATTTTTCTGATTACTCCGATAAGTCAGAGAAACACTATCCCTGAAAAGGGGGTGGGAAGGGTGGGGGTGTCATCGTGGGAGGCACTCCCGGGAAGGGTGGAGGAGTGGCAGATGCGGCAGGTGGCACAGATGCTGCAGCCTGAGCACCTTCTTCCTCAGCAGCCATCTGATCCAGTTGCTGCTGCATGTCCTGCATCAGGGCATCGCGTTCGGCTCCTGGCTCCATGGGGATGAAGAGCCACTTGACCGTGTACTCCACATAGCAGCAGAGGCCAATGGCACCCTCTACGCTGACGAGGTAGAACTCGCTTTCCTTCGGGGGATGCTGCTCGTCCCAATCTTTGGCGAAGTTGAAGACCTCCACCAGCGTGAACACTTCGTCGGAGTTGGCAAGCCGCCACACCTGACAGCGCGACACCGCCACCGTCAGCGCCTGCATCAGATAGGGGTAATGGCCCGTCCAGAAGGCCTCTTCAGCCTGCCGACGGATATCCTCCGGCAAGTCCGCCAGCGTTGGAGCGGCGTTCGGAGCAGTTTGTTCGTTCATTGTTTCCATACTTGTATGTCTTGGTTTGTTATGTCATTAGGTTGTTTTCTGTTTAGTCGCTGTATGCCGCCTTGAAGCGCTTGAGGGCACCCCATGCTTCGGGCAAGGTGTCGGTGGTGAAGTAATAGCCGTTGATGAGACCCTTCGAGAGTCCAGATCCAACAATCGGAACCTTGCCTAGACCGTAGGCAATGGTCTTCACCTTCATGGCACCGAGAGCGGCCTTACCGGCGTCTTTTCCCTGCTCCATGGCACTTATTGTACTGTTGATGCCGTCGCTGCCGATGAACATGGCAGCTTCGCCTGGCAAGCCAGTACCTAAAATTTTGGAGAAATCCTTGGCATGAGATTGGAACATCATCGCATTAACGCCTTTTAGCGTACCAAGTCCAATGTGGGCTAAGCGACCTTTCTTCATGTAAAGGGCTTCAACACCTGCCTGCCCAGTGGAACGCATGACGATGTAGGCATCCTGGACACCCTTAGCCGCCAGATTTTGTGGATTGGCACCGGCCAGAGCAAATATGGCGGTCTCGCAGGTCTTATCTACCGCGTCAAATGGCACAAGTCCCACGGAGGCGACGGCATCCACCAAGGCAGCATCCTTGAGGTCTTGCTTTGCCTGCCACGTCTCTATTCCGACGCGCTCGGCCGTGATGTTTCGCCTGATGGCCTTCTCGTCGCTCGAATCGAGTACACCACGCCTCAAAGCCACCTTGTTCAAGACGTCCTGATGGTGCTCGTCCTTTTGACATTGTTCTTTCCACTTGCGGTATTCATCGTAGAATTCCTTGTCCACCTTGCGCTGGATGTCGGGCTGTTCCCGCCGAGCGTCTTCGGCCTTGTCGGCAATGTGCTTGAAATAGCCCTTGTTCTCGGCCTCTAAGCGGAGACGCTCCTCTATTTCCTCGCGCGTGTAACGCTGGTTGGGGTCGTCCTGATCCCTGGTGAAGTCGGTGAAGTAGGTGCCGTCGCCGTAGGAGTAGTAGTGCAGTTCCTTTTTTGTGCTTGGACTCTCCATCACGATGTCACCGTCGGGCTGTTGCGTGAGATGGTATTTCTTGCACAGTTCAGGGTATTTCGTCGGGACGAACTTGTTGGGGTCGGGTGGTGGAGGAGGTGTGTCCTCAGGCTTCTCCTCTTCCTCCGGCCGTTTCGGCTTCAGCCCATCCATGTTCGGCATATCGGGCGGCGATGAAGGCGTGGGAGGAGGTGGGGTGCCCGATCCGGCTCCCATGATGGAGCTGGTCAGCCCTGCCACCACCTGAGCACCCGAACCGCTCACCATACCGGCGATGCCGCTGCTCAAGAAGATGGACGCGATGATGGAGATGGCGTTGATGGCAGCGGCCTCTTTCGGCCCTGAGTGCTCGCCCAGTCCGAGCGGGTCACCTTCGCCTTTGAGCCATAGCATGAGGTTTTCCAGGGTACTCGTCAACTCCTGACTGTCTTCCACGCTCAACGCTGGTACTGGTATTCCACTGACAGTGTCCTCCACCAGTATCTGTTCCACGATGAAATAGACGCGTGGCCAGGGGCGAGTGCTCATCTTTTGCTTCTCTTCCGCCGTAAGATCTTCAGAGCTTGCTTTGTCTGCAACGCTCTTCGCAGTGGCGCTGAGCATGACTAACAAGTCACGACTTTCACTAAAGTAAATAAATTTGCCGAGCCTGCCGTCAACGCCTGCTTCCTTGGTCATTGTGTCGGTATTCCTGTCAACACCGTCCATGGCTCCCGATGTAGTCTCTCTCTCGACACCTTTGCATTGGAGAGAATAACTGAAGCCTACACCTTCAGACGAGGGAACAAGGCGCAAACCCGCAATGCTGATGGTCGCATCACACTTGCCCTTATCGGTATAAGTCCGGCCTTCATCATAAAGGTCAGTAACAGAATAGGAGTAACTGATGCTGTAGGTGCGGCTGACACTCTCGTCTACATAAACACAAAAACCTGCTTCATGGAGAGGCACACCTTCTATGCCATAGAGAGTCTGGTAGTCAATGGTGCTTGATTGGTAGTCATCATACCCTATGTTCATGAACTTCCTGACTCTCATGGCTCCGGCAATCGGCTTCAGTCGGAGGCCGTACACCTTCACGCCCTTCTCTTTCAGCACTCTGTTGAAGTCGATGTCGCCCTGGTCGTAGTCGCGTTGAAAGTCCGTGCGGTCAATGTCCTGCAACTCGTAGAACTCCACGGGATCCACCCACTTGGTGCCCTCCTCATGGAAACGCTGCTCACCATCCGCGTATGCAGACAGGCACAACGCCACGGCCAGCAACGTCAGCGCTGACCGCAACCACAGTTTCTGATGTATCTTCCTGATGCTCATGCGGATTCTGTTATCTTTGTGGCTGATACGGAGGAGGGGAGAAGGGTGGGGGAACCTGCCCTGACGGTGCACCAGGAGTAGGAGGCGCACCATAGGGTGGGGGTGTCATGTATGTGGGGGGCACTCCAGGGGTGGGAGGCATGCCTTGTGTAGGTGGCACTCCGGGGTATGGGGGTGGTGCAGTTGCCACAGCGGGCTGTTGCTGTTTCAGCACCTTCATCAACAATCCGAGCACGAGGCTCAGGAAGAGGAAGCCCCAGGCGAGCCAGAAGCACCAGTGCAGACCGACGAGACTGAGACCCACGGCCATGGTGAAGCCGATGGTCATGCCCGTCAGAAAGCGGGTGACGGAGAGGAAGGTGGGCACCTTGCCCTTCGTGAGGGTGCGGGCTGCCGAGAAGATGAAGCCGATGATGAAACTGCTCTTGTTGCCCATGGCCTGCAGAAGCATGACGAGCGACACAAGACCCACCATGGAGTTCTGCCAGCACTGGTTGATGTTCATGAACGTGTAGAACAGCAGCGCCAAACCGAGACCGCTCAGCAAAGGGGCGATGCCGCTGGCAGCATCTTTCGACATGCTGGTGAACATGCCCTTCAGACCTCCTGCCACACCCACAAAGGGCGGTTTCTTCTCGAAAAGCGGCAGAATGGCGGAGTTGATGAACACGGCCATCACGACCTTACCCACAATGCCTCCCACGGCACCAAACACGCCGCCAAAGAGGCCACCTTCTGCGTAGGAGAGGAAACTGGCTATCTGCATGGGCCAGGGGAACGGTTGCCAGAGGCTCGAGAGGATGCCGATGACCAGCCACACGATGCCGATGACCACGGTGGGCAGGAGCTTGAGGGGGTTCTTGAACACTTGAAGCCCTTGCTTGAGGGTGTTCTTCAGATATTGGCCTAAGCCTACTTTCTCTTGTGTTGGATCCATATCTTTCTTTAGTTAATGATGACACTTTTTCCGCAGTGGGTGCAGAACTTGTTGCCGGGCATCACTTTGGCGCCGCAGTTGGGGCAGAACTTGAGGGCCTTGGGAGATGACGGGGCTGGTTGGGGAGCCTCGACTGGGGTGGAGACGGGGGAAACGTCTCCCACAGGGACAGCCTGCTCCTTGGCGGCCTGCTCCTTGGCCGCTTTCTCTCGCGCCAGCCCTTCGGTCACGGCCTTGTCGATGGCCTCGCGGACGGCACGTTCCGTCATGAGGTCTTCACGCATCTTCATCAGCATGAAGTCGCGCTCCTTGCAGTCCTCCATGGGGATGAACATCCACGTGGTGAGCCACTCCAGTCCAGGACTGATGCCGATGGCGCCTTCGCGTGTCACCATGTAGAAGTAGTGCTCCTTCAGCGGATGCTCCCTGTCATGCCGCTTGGCAAATTCGAAGAGTTCCTTGAGCGAGAAGGGCGTGCCCGTCTCAGCATCGCGCCACACCATGATGCCGCGCGTCATGGCGATGGACAGCGCATGCGTGAGTGACGGGGTGTGTACCGGTACCACCGCGTATCTGGGTTGTTCTTGTTCCATACGTATCTTATTGATGCTCATCTGGATTTAGTGCACGTCGATGCCGTCGAAGTAAAGCTCGGAGATGACGGTGTCCTCGTACTTGGTGCCAGGATAGACCTCCATGATCTCGAAGCGGAGGTGCCAGCTGGGTTTGTTGGAGTCGTGATAACCCAGTGCGATGAAGGGATATTCGTTGTTCTCCTCGGCCTTCTTGGCTTCGGCTGGTGGGAGTGGGGTGGTGAGGTCGAAGGACTGCACCCCACGGATGTCCTGCAGGTCGAGGATGGCGTAAGGCTTGCCCAGATAATAGACCTTGATCTGCTTGGGACGCGAGTTGGCTTCCCATGCCGCCTGCGTCTTCACGTGACCACCCACGATGCTCACATGGGTGACACGGGGACAAGCACCCTCAAACTCGTAGTCGAGCCACTGGCCGATGCCCTGACCCGGCACTCCCTCAGCCCACACCGACTCGTGGTTGAAGTCATGGGCATTCTTGGGCAGGTAGTTGAAGCGTCCCTGCGACTTCAGATGGCTCGATGCCGTCACCCGCTTCACGTCGCCACCGCAGTACCAACTGCAATAACCAGCGTAGAGGTCCGTCAGAATCACGCTCCCTTCCACAATCTCGCTCTGTCGTTGCCATTCGGCCTCCGTCATGCTGTCGGGGTCTTTATCGGCCTTCTCGCTCAAGGCATGATACTCCTTCATCACAGCATCCGAAGGCATGAGATCCACGCTCTCAGGCTTGATGTGCCGCAACTCCTGTGCTTGTCCCGCAAGTGCCGCCATCGCCAATGTGGCAGCCAATGCTATCTTTTTCATACATCAGTGTTTTAAGTTAGTAATGTGCGTGCAAAAATAGAAAATCAAAAAGAAACCACCAAATAAATGGCTGATTTTTTCTTTCAGTCGAAGATTTCCTTTAAACGTACAGATGTTTGATACGAAAACCCGACCAAATATAAAGGGTTTCGCAAAAGTTTGATACGAAAATCCGACCAATCACAACGTATAAGAACGTCTTTTTACTCATCTCCTCCTTCTAAAAAGAGAAAGAATTGATGAAAAAAAGAACGAAAAAGGATCTGACTCTTCTTTTTTGTGTTTAGTTAGTTTAACACGTTTATATCATTTAGATGGAGTGTAACATACAGAAAACCAATAAACTATAAAACAAATCAGTCGGATAAACCAAACAAGCAGGTCGGGCTTTCCAAAGAAAAAGTCGGGTAATCCCAACTGATAGGTCGGAAAAAACAAAGGTAAAGGTCGGACATTCCCAACAAAAGCCCCTTTACGGTCGGGTAATCCCAACTGGGTCGGCTTTTCCCAACACCCTGGTCGGGGATTCCAAACTGGACAGGTCGGGAAAACCAAAGATGATGCGGTCGGGTAATCCCAACTCGCTCGGTCGGACTTTCCAAACTCCCGTGGTCGGATAAACCAAACTGGCGGGTCGGAGATTCCCAACTTCCTCAGCACGAGTTTGGTCGGGAAAACCAAACAGGGGAGCGGTCGGACTTTCCAAACATCGAAAAAAACTGCGGATTTTGCGTCCTCTTTCCTTGTGCTTATCAAGGAAAAGTTGTACCTTTGCACGACAACATAGAAAAGGACGAACCCATGGACGAAAAAGAACATACGCACATCCCCGATGCCGAGGCAGGGCAGGGAAGCACACAAGGTGCTGCAACCCGTGTTGCGGCAGGTGCTGCCGATGATGCTGGTGCCGCAGGCAATGCGACGGTGGGGGAGGGGAATGCCTCTTCAGACACCGCTGCAGGGAATGTGAAGTCAGCCAAGTCGAAGCGCAAGCCCTCGGCCAAGCCGGTGCGCTACATCAAGCAGCCTTACACCGTGTCGGCCATGCAGGCTGACCTTTCCAAGCAGCAAATCAAGATTCTGGTCGGCATGATGCAGAGCATCCAGGATGGTGTGCAGGAGATGTTCGAGCGGCAGAACCGCACGAACGGCCAGTTGCTGCTCTTCCCTGAACTGGAGGACGACCATGTGAACATCGACTTCAAGTTCAGCGATGTGGTGGACCGTCCCGACTACTATGAGAATGTGGAGAAGGTGGCGCAGAAGTTCGTCGAGATGGTGTTCCGCTACGAGGACAAGGAGCAGGGCGAGGTGACGCTGTCGCACTTTGTGGACGAGGTCACCTATCCGTCGCGTGGCAGCAAGCGCGACAAGATTCGTTTCTCCTTCACCAAGAAGCAGGCCGAGAAGGTGTTCAACTTCACCATGTACAGCAAGTACATGCTCTCCGTGGCTTTTCAGGCCGACAGCAAGTACACGGCCCGTCTCTATATGCTCATCACTTCTGCCCGTGGCTACAGCACTGCCGAAGGCGGCACGTTCCACTGGTATGTCTCATATCAGGAACTGCGCCGCATGCTGGGCTGTGACGTGAAGGAAGGCGGGCAGTGGGTGACCCGTTCCCGCAAACTCTACAAGCACTTCAAGGCCGACATCCTGCGTGTGGCCGAGAAGGAACTGAAGGAGTTGGCCGACCGCGGCGACTGCGACTGCTGGTTTGAGTTTGTCGAACTGCCCACCGACTGGAAGGGTCAGCCCAAGACGCTTGACTTCGTGGTGCATCTCAGCGAGATGGGTCTGCTGGAGGCGCAGCACACTGCCGAAGCCGCCACGTTCCGCCAGTTGCGTCAGTTGATGCAGGACGAGTGGCACCTCACAGAGCGCGACTGTTCCGCCTTGCTCGGCAAGGTGCCCGAGTGGCGCGTGGCCCAGTTCGAGGCGAGTGTGCACGAACTTGCCGCTGTCATGAAGCAACGTGCCGACGAAATCAAGGACGTCCACCGCTATGCCAAGAAGAGTCTGACCCAGATTGTCAAGGAGATGGTAGAACCCATCCCGCAAGGGTTCGGCGACGCTCCGGAGAGTGCTTCCGTTGCCGCCGCAGACGAAGCATCGGGCAACGGGTCGCAAGCCCAGTCAGGAAAGGGACTTCTCACCCCCGACGAGGTGGTGAGCCGCTGGTTTCAGGTGCTCGACCAGAAGGACTACCAGATGTATGTGCGTGGTTTGGAGCGCAGCATGACGGTTGACAGCGAGGGCATCCACCTGAAGGTGGCTCATGAGGAAGTGCGGCAGCAGATGGAGGCTTGGCGTGACCGCTTGGAGGCCGCTGCAGGTTTGCCGCTGGAGATGAAAGTGGGGTAGTGCTAGGAACTCCTAGGAGGAACTAGGAGAATATAGGAAGGCCTAGGACAACCTAGGAGAGCCTAAAGAAATCATGGTGGAAAATGCTGAAAAAGGCGGCTTTAAGTATTTTTTTCGGCGAAATGTTTGGTGTTTATGCTTGAAACTTGTACATTTGCAATCAGATACACATTATTTATTTATAACCTAAAACCAAAATTGACATGAAAAATCAGAAAAACAACAAGATTCAACATTTGTTCGGCATGCTGAACAACAGCCTGTACATTGCCCTCGTGACATTGTTTCTGGGTGGTATGATGACCTCTTGCGACGGCAATCCGCTCGACAAGATCACGAGCCTCTTTGGCGACGACAGCACAGAAGTGGTGGACGACGAGGATGAACCAGAAGTGGACATTCCTGAGACTCCAATTACTAAGCCTGAAACACCCGTGGCAACCCCAGAACCGGCAGCCACACTCATTGAGAGCATCGGCATCGACAGCAAGGACTTCACACTCCCTGCAGGTCAGACCAAGCAGTTGAAGGCCAACGTGCAGCCTGCCGTGAACGACGACGAGGTGACTTGGAAGTCTTCAGACGTGCGTGTAGCCACAGTGGACGAGAAGACAGGTGTGGTGAAGGCTGTGAAGGAAGGTTCCGCTAACATCATCGCCCAGGCTACTGGTTCGCAGCAGAGTGCCAGCGTGATGGTGACCGTGACTCCAAAGCCCGTTGCCAATCCTAACTACGGCACTGTGAACCTCGGTTATGGCGTTTACACAGGCGACCTGAAGAACGGCCAGCCTCATGGCCACGGCACCATCGTGTACAGCACCAGCCACAAGGTGGTGAACTCGGCTGACTACTACGCAGTGCGTGGCGACAAGTACGAAGGTGACTTCCGCGATGGTCGCATCTCTGGCGGCATGGGTTACTTCTACCACAACGGTGATGTGATTGCCATCAATCCATAAGCGAACCTTCGGGGCTTGAAGCGTCCCGTTAGCCAGCACAGTTTCGGAAGAACATGAACAGAAGAACAAGCATCTTGATAGCGGCATTGGCGATGGTGGTACAGATATGTGCCGCCACGCCTTTCCATGCGTCCGACTCGGTTGGAAGACGTTTCCGCACCGAACGATTGGGGCAGATGGCGCAAGCCCTCCACCTCAACCTGCCCGACTCATTGGCCGCCAATGCGCAGATGGATAGCGTATCTTCCTTCATGGGCAAGCCCGTCTATGTGTGCACTGATGTCTATGGCGAGGTCAGCCACATCGGCTATCAACTCTTTGCCCCTCAGTTGGCCGAGTATTACCAGAACGAGCCGCTTTTCCACTTTGTGGAGCGATATCTGCTCGAACTCGACCTTCGGATTGACGGCAAGAACCCCGACCTGCGCATGGACATCGACCAGGTGGTGCTCACCCGAGGCAGCATCAGCCTCCTGCGCACCCTCACCCCCCAGAGCAACTTCTCCTTCGACTTCGAGGAGATACGCCGCCACTTCTACCGTCTCACGTGGACACTCTCCAGCGGAGCCGTGGTCAGCATGGTCATCCCTGCCGACTGCCAACTCATCATGGGCGCCAACTCGCCCGAGATGGAGTTGATGGCTGAGCGCGACATCCTTCGTGCCATGCCGCTCGACGAGGAGAGGGTCATGTCGCGTTGGGTGGAGGCCAAGGGTGTGCGTGAGAACAACTTCCTCATTCTGGAGGGCGGCACCTACATGAGCAGCTACATCCGTGGCGACCTCTACTTCACGGAGCAAGACGGGCAGCGCAACCTGCTCATCTCCTCATGGCAGCCGCGCGAGAGCGTGAACAACCTCATGCTGACGGGACTCAGCAAACTCGACCTCCCCGTGTCGCTCACCATGAACCGCTACGGCGGCAAGCGCGACCAACTCAGCATCACGCTGAGCCAATACATCTCCTTCTGTCTGCAGGAAGGGTGCCGCCTCTACTTCGGCATCAAGCAGGTGAAGGACGGTGTGCTCACGGGTGCCCTGTTCGCCTACAACGAGCAGTTCGCCTACACGCACTTGCTCGATGTCACCTTCCCCCTGAGCCTCTTGGGCAACGGGACGAATGAGTCGGCTGAGGGAACCACAGAGGAAACTGCCGAGGGCGCTGAAGCGGAGACTCCAGCCGTTGGAGGCGAGAACATCCGCTGCATGGCATGGGTGTACATCCCGCTGAAACTGGTGGACGACCGACTTTTCGACCAACAGTTCAAACGCGGTGCCGAGAAGGAGTGAAACTCCTCGCCGATGGTCGTTCTCGTTCCGTCCGTGAATTGATTACACATTATTAATATAATAACAATCATCAAATAAGAAAAACATCATGAAAAAGAACACTTTGCAAACCATTCTTGCCTTTGTCCTCCTGATGGGCATCTCCCTGGGGAGCCAGGCAGTAAACGTTTATCTGAAGACTGACAAGCCACGTACAGCCGCCATCAACAATGCTGAGCGCAACTTGGCTAACCTTCTCACCAATATCGACGCTGCCCAGCGCAGCCGTAACAACGTGTCCATGCGCGGTGTGGGCATGTCCGACTTCTCCAAGAAGTCACTCGCCCGTCTGTGGGCAGTCACTCCTTTCCACTGCGAGAGCAAAATCCAGAGTGCAGGTCTGGAGCGCCGTCTTTGGGTGCTTCGCAACGGCACCATGATGGTGCGCGACATTCCACTCACCATCACTCCGCTCGATGGCGGTTATGGCATGAACGAGTATCAGGAGGCTACCGTTGAGTTCGACCGCAACGGCACCATCACCGACTTCCGCTTCACCTTCAACGCACAAGCCGCCGGCATCAACCTTGAGGAAGGTGGTGAAGAGGTGCAGAGTTGGGAGGAGCAGTATGTCATCCTGCAGACCCTGGAGCGTTTCCGCACAGCCTACAACATGAAGGACCTCGCCACTATCGAGGCCATGTTCTCCGACGACGCCCTCATCATCACGGGTAACGTGGTGCAGCGCCGCAAGCCAGGCGACCGTGGCGGTGCTACTTACGACGTGCAGTTCAACCGTCAGAACAAGCAGCAGTACATCAGCAACCTGCGCCGTTGCTTCGCCCGCAACTCATGGATTAACGTGACGTTCGACTTGGACGAGGACTATCTGGCACAGCAGACTGGCAATCCTAACGTTTCCTGCATCAGCCGTTCCACCAAGGATGGCACGAAGTATGGTGTGCGTCTGCGCCAGACCTGGAAGTCAAGCACCTACTCTGACGTGGGTCTGCTCTTCCTCCTCTTCGAGTTCCCTGCTGACGGCAGCGACCCCATCATCCACGTGCGCACTTGGCAGCCAGAATCTGCTGGTGGCAAGCGTTTGGGCTACCGCGACGACATCTCCACACTGGGCGGCTTCGGCTTCTGATGCCCTTGTGAACAATAACAGGAGGGGGGAGACGGCTTCCCCCTCCGAACTCCAATCCTAAAAACGAAAACGACCATGAAAAGAATCCTGACAACATGGCTTCTGCTGACCGTGACTGCCGTCGTGGCATTGGCACAGTCGCAGTATATCTCCTACGAACGTTATGAGGCGGGTGACCGTGAGGCCAGTATGGATGGCGCCGGTGGTGTGCTCATCCTCTCGCAGCACAGCGACTTGGCCATCACAGTTGTCAACGCCAATCTCCCTTCCATTCTCAACAAGGGGCAGGGCGCCAGCGGCTTCTACGAGTATGAGGTGAGAGTGGACCCGAAGGAGACCCGCAATCCGAAGTTGGAGGTGAACCGCCGTGGCGACGTGAACCGTGTGTCCATCACGGCTTCCACACGTCCCAACGCCTTCCGTGCCTATCTGGTGAAGGAAGTGGCCAAGCCCATCCACTTGGAGGATCAGACGGCTCCCAACGATGCCATCCTCGACTCCACGTTGGCCGAGGTGGTCATCTCGTCAGCCATCTCCGACCTGCAGGTGAACTGTGAAGCCCTGAAGGCGAGAGGTGCTGAGGTGAAGACCCTCACCAACACCAGCGACAGGAGCATCACCAGCAAGTCCATCATCATTCCTATCCGTATTCTCCGCGAGGCTCAGCAGAACGCCGAGCGTGCCACTGAGGCTTACAACGAGAAGAACCGTCTGCTGGAGGACCCCAAGGCCGCCAAGAAACTGAAGGACAGTTTCTATGACGAACTGGATGCCCTCGAGTCGAAGATGAACGAGGCGCAGACAGAATACAACAGCCTGACCAACATCTCCATCAGTGCTGCCGGCACCAACGTCCTTTCCATCTACGTGGGCGACCTCAAGCCCCGCAGCAAGAAAGTGTATGGCGTGGCTGTGCTGAAGGTGGTGGAAGAGAAGCACGTGTCGGTGTGCAGCGGCTTCCTGGCCGAAGGTGCGCGACTCTTTGCCACGCGTGAGTATGCCAATGCCAAGAAGGCCTTTGGCAGTGCGCTCAAGGCGAAGGACTGTCCTGCCGACCTGAAGCGCAGCATCAACACCAACATCAACCAGTGCGACACGTGTGCCCTCTACGAGCGTTATGCCATGGCCGCCCTTACCAAGTTGAAGGAGGTGCGCGACAATGGCGGCACGCAGGAGGAAGTGGTGCGCTATGCCTCGGCAGCCATCGAGTTCCTGGAGAAACTCACCTTGGTGAATCCTTGCGAGTTCTACAGCGACCGCATTGTGCGTCTGAACAAGATTATCGAGGACCAGCCGCTCAACATCAAGTTCACCTTTGTGGAATGGCTCAGCAATGCGACGGGCTACTACGAGGGCGACCGTCTTGACGGCATCGAGGTGTGGGCTTACAGCGGCGACGAGTTGCCGAAGCCTGCCGACTACCGCAGCGAGAAGCGTTTCGCCAATCTGATGACCCGCAACAAGTGCCAGCGTCTGGGCACCTCCGAAGAGGGAGGCATCCTCGACCTGACCTTCGACCGCAAGTCACTCCCCACGGGTCTCTTCATCCATCCTGTCAGCGAGAACCTGCGGGTGAAGACCTCCTACATCGACATGCGCGAGGTGATGCAGAACTCTGACGGCGACTACCAGAAGCGTCAGTACCGTACGAAGATGTACAGGGAGAACAAGAAATAGAACCCCTTTCAATTAACTTCAAATCCAAACAACATGAAAACATTTATTTTGAAGAGCCTTTTGGCGTTCATCGTGCTGAGTTTCAGCGCGACGACGGCATCGGCACAGTTGGGAAAACTGCTCGGCAAGAGCAAGGCAAAGACCGAGGCGGCTGCCGACACTACGGCGGTGGATAGTGCGGCTAATGCCATTGACTGGGACAACATCCCCGTCTATCATGCCCAGTTGGTCAATCTGACCGACGAGGCAGGCAATCCGCTCCTCAACGAGGACGGCACCCAGCAGACCCGCGTGATGCTCGTCGACCAGTTCGGCAACTATCGTAGCCAGGCTGCTGTCGATGCGCAGCGCAAGAAACTCAAGAAGTACATTGGCAACATCGTGGCCAAGGTGGGTGGCGCTGCCGCCGTGGGAGCCGTGTCTGGTCTGTTGGCAGGCGGAAGCAAGAAGGGAACCGGTGCAGCCATTGGTGCCGCCGCGGGTGTGGTGGCAGGATTGGCCCTCAGTGCCAACGACATCAAGCGTGCCCGCGAACTCCACAAGTCGCTCAAGGAGCAGGACAAGTTGATGGAGGCCTATGCCAAGAACTTCACCAACGAGGGTGAGAAGGTGGACGCTGCCGCCAACGTGGAGAGCATCGACGGACTCACCATCGACAAGGACGCTGCCGTGTCGAAGACTGCCGGAGAAATCAAGGCCATTGTGGACAGCGAGGACTTCGACAAGCCTGCTGAGGGCATCTGGGACAGCATCTAAATTCCCTTCGGGAAAGTGCCCCGAAAGCCCCTTGAAAAGTGCTCCGAAAGTGCATGAAATGGCAACGGGCTTGCCACTGAATTGACACTTCCACTTCTGAATAAAAAGAACCCCCGTTTCCTATTAATTGGGAACGGGGGTTCTGTTTTTAAGGTTTTTTTGCTAAAAGTTTGGTGGATAGGAAGTTTTGTTGTATTTTTGCACGTTATTGTAAACAAGCAGAAAAACATTCTATGATATGAAAACAATCCGAAGAAGACTGTGTGCGTTGATGTGGATGCTGATGGTGGGTGCCATGATGTGCACCTGGGCATCGCCGTGGGTGGATGTGGCAGGCCTGAAGAAACGTAAGAAAGGGAAAGAGACGACGACAGCGTCGGCTCCCTCGCGCTACAAGACATTGACGGGGCGCGACTCGTTGGCTTTGCAAGGTGTGATGAACGTGGTGCAGAAGGGCGACACCGTCTATCTGGAGATTCCGACCGCCCTGATGGGACGTGCCTTTCTCGTGTCGAACAAGTTGCAGCAGGTGCCTTCCGAACTGAACGATGCCGCTGCCAACAAGGGCATGAACTACGAGAACCAGATGGTGCGCTTCGAGTGGGACAAGCAGGCCGGACAGGTGCGCATGCGCCAGCAGCGTGTCACGCCTCATGTGGATCGCGCGGCACGCATGGCGAAGTCGGTGACCGACAACTACATCGACCCGGTGCTGGCCACGATGAAGGTGGAAGCCGTGTCGAAGGACTCGGCCAGTGTCCTCTTCAAGGTGAACGACCTCTTCAACGGCAAGAAGAACATCCTGAACGACGTGTTCAACGCCATCAACATAGGCACCTCGCCGGTGGCTGAACTCTCGCGCATCCTGAGCGTGAAGAGTTACGAGCGAAGCGTGGTGGCACACTCCGAACTGACCACCCGTGTGACGGAAGGCAACTCGAAGGTGAACGTCACCGTCGTGGTGAGCACCGCCATCCTGCTGCTGCCCGACGAGCCGATGCGCACCCGCAAGGAGGACTGGCGTGTGGGCTACTTCACCGAGGAGGTCAAGTGCTACGACGACCGTCAGCAGCACGTGGAGAACGAACGCTACATCACGCGCTGGCGTCTCGTGCCGAAAGACACCGTGGCCTACATGCGTGGCGAACTGGTGGAGCCTGTCAAGCCCATCACCTTCTATATCGGTGCCGCTGTGCCCGAGCATCTTCGTCCCTACATCACCCGAGGCATCCTCGACTGGAACCGCGCCTTCGAACTGGCGGGCTTCAAGAATGCCCTGCAAGTGGTGGAGGCCGACGACACGCTCGATGTGGACGGCGACGACATGCGCTACTCCGTCATCACTTATGTGGCATCGGAGAAAGCCAACGCCATGGGACCCTCGACCAACGACCCCCGCACGGGTGAGATACTGGAGGCCGATGTCATCTGGTGGCACAATGTGCAGTCGCTCATCAGCGAGTGGATTCGGGTGCAGACCTCAGCGGTTGACCCCCGTGCCCGCACCGCTGTCTTGCCCGACGAACTCATTGGCGATGCCGTGCGCTTCGTTGCCTGCCACGAGGTGGGACACTCGCTCGGTTTGCGCCACAACATGATGGCCTCCACGGCCTATCCGACCGACTCTCTCCGCTCGGCCACGTTCACCGCCAGAATGGGCGGCACCTCGGCCAGCATCATGGACTATGCCCGTTTCAACTACGTGGCTCAGCCCGGCGACGGCGTGACTGTCATGTCGCCCGGCATCGGCCCTTATGACCTCATGGCCATCGAGTGGGGCTACCGCTGGTATCCCGCCGGAACCGACGAGGAAAAGGAACTGGAAGCCTTCTTGCAGAAGCACCAGGGCCGCGAATACCGTTACAGCGAAACCCAGCCGAAGCGCACAGCGGTGGACCCGCGCGCCCTCTCTGAAGACTTGGGAGACGACCCCATCCGCTCGGCCAACCTCGGCATCGAGAACCTGAAGCGCGTCATGCCGCACCTGGTGGACTGGACGCTCAACGGGAAGGAGGGACAGAACTACGACGAGGCTGCGTCGCTCTACTCGGCCGTCATCTACCAGTGGAACCTCTACCTCTATCATGTCATGGCCAATGTGGGCGGTGTCGAAATGGAACGTCCCACGGTAGCATGGCGCTATCAGTCCGACCGTCAGGCTTACCGCCACACGGAGAAGAGCCGTCAGCGCGCCGCCGTGCAGTTCTTGATAGACAACGTGCTCTGCTTCCCCAAGTGGCTCTTCGGCACGTCCATCGCTCAGCAGGTGTATCCGCTGCGCAACACGCCGTCGGGCATGACCGAGCAACTGCCCGCCATGCTGCTGAAGAACCAGCAGAACTACATCCTTTGGGATCTCTTGGCCAACGAGCGCATCATCCGCATGTATGAAAACGAGTTCCAGAACGGCTCCGCGGCCTTCACCGCTGTTGAGATGATGGACATGCTCCATCGCTCCATCTTCGGCAAGAGCGAGGCTGGTCAGCGACTCGATGTGGCGGAGCGAAGCCTGCAGAAGAGCATGGTGGATGCCCTCATCACCGCCGCTGCCGAGTCCGAAGGCGTGAAAATCAACAAAAACCTGCATCAGCAGGAGATGAACTCACAAACCCTGAGTCAGCAGCACCTGATGCTGCCTTGCGAAAGTGCCGAGGCTCCCATGGTGGCCTCTTCCCGTCCGCGCATCCTCGATGTGACCAACACGCAGGTGACCCGCAACAGCGATGCCATCAGCCTCAAGCGTGGCGAACTCATGCGCATCCTCCGTCTCTGCAAGGCCAAGCGCACCACGGGCGACACCGCCACGCAGATGCACTACGACGACCTTGCCCTCCGCATCCAAACAGCGCTGGGACTGGATAAATAAAAAAATCGGAGCAATCAGACTACTCAGATTACTCTGAAATACTCCGATTAACTCCGACTATTCCGATAAACAATAAATTCTATGAGAAGACTATCGATATCCGCACTACTGACGCTCTTCTGCGTCATGTTTGCTTGGGCACAGGAACGCACCATCACCGGCCGCGTGCTGGATGGTGACCTGTCAGGTGAGCCACTCGTTGGAGCCACCATTGTGGTGGATGGTGCCAAAGTGGCACAAGGCGCAGTGACCGACCTCAACGGACGCTACACCATCACCGTCGACCAGTACGTGAAGAAACTGGTGGTGAAGTATATGGGCTACGAGCCGCAGACCATCACGCTGAAGTCAGGCAAGGACAAGTATGACGTGACGCTCTACGCCTCCTCACGCGGACTGGGCGAGGTCATCGTGACGGGTTATCAGCAGATTGACCGCCGCAAACTCACGGCTGCCGTGTCGCAGGTGAACATCAGCGACGAGACCGTCGGTGCGGTGAAGAACATCGACCAGGCACTGGCCGGACAGGTGGCAGGTCTTTCCACCGTCGCTGCTTCGGGAGCACCAGGTGCACCGGTGAAGATACGAATCCGCGGTACCTCCAGCATCAACGGTGTGCAGGAGCCGCTTTGGGTGCTCGACGGCATCCCGATGGAGGGCAATGAGATTCCCGCCATCGACAATCTGAACGATATCGACGACATCTACCAGACCAGCATCGCGGGTCTGAATCCTTCCGACATCGAAAACATCACCGTGCTGAAAGACGCGGCAGCTACGGCCATCTATGGTGCCAGAGCCGCCAACGGTGTCATCGTCATCACCACCAAGAAGGGTAAGGCAGGACGTCCGGTGGTCAACGTCTCCACCAAGTTGACCTACACTCCCCGTGCCAGCATCTCCCGTCTGAACCTGCTCAATGCCAACGAGAAGGTGGACCTCGAACTGGGACTCCTGGGCAGTGGCTACACCTACCGCGAACACAAGGGTGGGGTGGCCAACATCCTCGATGAATTGGGCGAGTTCAACACTTTCAAGACAGGCGGATGGGAGGCACTCTCGACCGAGGCTCAGCAGCGCATCAACCGTCTCAGAAGCATCAACACCAACTGGAACGACATCCTGTTCCGCAACGTGTTCAACCAGGAGTATAACGTGAGCATCAGCGGTGGCAACGAGAAGGCGCACTACTACGCTTCGGGCGGCTACTACGAGGAGCAGGGAACCGTGAGGGGTGTGAAGAACAACCGCTTCAACATGACGCTGAAGTCGGACTTCCAACTCAATAAGATACTCAACATCGGCGTCTCTCTCTTCGCCAACCAGCGCAAGCAGCAGAGTTACATGACCGACGCGGGCGGCTTCACCAACCCGGTGTACTACTCGCGCATGGCCAACGCCTACTTCGAGCCATACGACGCCGACGGCTACTACAACTACGATACCAACGTGCAGGGTCGTGAGAGCGAGGCACCCGACTTCAACATCTTCGAAGAGCGTGCCAACACCTCGAAGAAGCGCACCGACCGCTCCTTCATGGGCATTGTCGATGCCACCTTCAAGTTCACTTCCTCGCTGAAACTCACCACCCAGTTTGGCTTGCAGCACGACAACTACACCCTCAAGCGCTATGCCGGACACAACTCCTACGCCATGCGAAAGGCCAAGGAGTATGCCACCTACATGGTGAACGGCACCCAGCAGAGCATCTTCCCCGACGGCGGCATGAAGAAGCAGACCGAGGGCAAGACCGACCAGTGGACCTGGAAGGCCATGCTGGAATGGGACAAGCGTTTCAACGAGGTGCACGACGTGGAACTTATGGGCGGTACCGAGGTTCGCCACGTGGAGTCTGAACTGCTCACCTCCACGGCCTATGGCTACGACGACCGCACTCTGACCACACAGCCTGTCATCTTCCCCTCCGAGAGCATCGGCCAACGCTATCCGCTGCATGAGGAGAGCCATCAGGAGAACGCCTATGTGTCATGGTTCGCCACGGGTTCCTACACCTATCTGTATCGCTACACGCTCGGTGCATCCGTCCGTTTCGACGGCAGCGACGTGTTTGGCGTGGCGAAGAAATACCGCTACCTGCCTCTCTACTCCTTCAGTGCGCTGTGGAGAGCCAAGGAAGAGAAGTTCCTGAAGGAGGCGGCATGGCTGTCCACCCTCAACCTCCGTGCTTCCTACGGTTTGCAGGGTAACATCGACAAAAACACGTCGCCTTATCTGATAGGCACGTTCAACAAACTCTCCGTCCTGCCCGGCAATGTTGAGACTGTCATCTCGGCAGAGACGGCACCGAACCCCAACCTGAAGTGGGAGAAGACGAAGAACGTCAACGTGGGTCTCGACTTCGGACTGCTCGACGACCGCATCCGTCTGACGGTGGACTACTACTACCGTCGCTCCACCGACCTCATCTCTTCGCGCCAACTGCCGTTGGAGACAGGCTTTGCCATGACCACCATCAACTGGGCATCGATGGAGAACCGCGGTTGGGAGTTTGCCCTCAACACACGCAACATCACCACCAAGAACTTCAACTGGACCACCAGTCTGAACTTGGGTCTGAACAAGAACAAGATACTCAACGAGACCGTGGCGGAGAACTCCACGTATCCCTCTCGTGAAGGCTATCCTGTGGGTGCCATCTTCGCCTACCGGACGGCTGGCGTCGATGCCGACGGCTATCCTCTCTTCCGTGCCAAGGACGGCTCGGTGAAGACCGCCGAGGAGTTCTTCAAACTGAACCGCTTCGGAGCCAGCACCCTCACCGCTGAGGAGCAGCGAGGTCTCTACACCTACATAGGCACCGACGAACCGAAGGTGTCGGGCGGTTTCATCAACACTTTCGAGTATAAGGACTGGCAACTCAGCCTGAACTTCATGTTCAACCTCGGCATGAAGGTGCGCGTGCAGCCCAGTTACTCGCCCACCTACTTCGACCGTGGCCTGAACACTAACCACGACATTCTGCATCGTTGGGTGGTGGATGCTTCCGGAGAATCCGGATTATCTGGAGATGCCGGAACTTCTGGAAACTCCGGAGTTTCCGGGATAGCCGGCACTTCGGCCGCTTATCCTGCGCTGCTGGTGAACACCGCCGCACGTGCCGGAGCCTACACGCACTTCTCCGAGTATCAGACTTTCTCCATGCTCGATGTGTGGGTGCGCAGTCGCAATTACTGCCGCTTGCAGAGTGTCCGCCTCGGCTACCGCATCCCCAAGAAGGTGCTTCAGCCCATTGGCATCACTTCGGCCAGCCTCTCGCTCGAAGGGCGTAACCTCCTCGTCTTCGGCAGCAGTTACCGCAACTACCTCGACCCAGAGACCATGGGCAACCCCTACGCACAGCCCATCCCCAAGAGTTTCATCTTTGGAATCAATGTGAACTTCTAATAAGATATCCTAGAGATTCTAGGCAGTCCTAGGCAATCCTAGGGAAACCCGGGAAATTCTAGAAACCTCAAAAACCACCGACAATGAAAAGAAACACCATCATACTCACTGTAGCCCTCTTCGCACTGGCGGCCTTCACGCTCACCTCGTGCGACTCCTTCCTCGACATCACGCCTACGGGCAAGGTCATCGCCAAGACAGGGGAGGAGTATCGCGCACTGCTCACTTACGAGTACAAATACTTCCCCAAGGACCGCTACATGACCACGGTGCGCACTGACGAAGTGCTCATTGATGCGAAGAGCACCTCGAGCACCGACCGCGACGCCTATCTCGACCTGTGGCGATGGAAGGACGAGGACCCTTCGCCCACCACGAGTTATTTCTCCTGGCGTGGCTACTACCACAACATCTACATTGCCAACTACATCATTGAGCATCAGAAAGAAATCAGCGAGGCCACCCGCAAGGAGGTGGAGCAACTGGTGGGCGAGAGTTACATGATGCGTGCCTATGCCCACTTCCTGCTCGTGAACCTCTATGCCGAGCCTTACACCCACTGCGACCCTGCCACCACGCGGGGTGTGCCGATGCTGCTGAAGGCCGACGTGAATGCCATTCCGGGCAGCAGTTCCGTGAAGGCCATCTACGACCAGGTGCTCAGCGACCTCGACGAGGCTGAGAAGCACCTCAATGTGGACACGTGGAAGGCTGGTGAGAACTACCGCTTTAACACTACGAGCGTGCAGGCGTTGCGTGCACGTACCTACTTATATATGGGCAAGTGGCAGGAGGCGCTCGAGGCTGCCAAGGCAGTGCTGGAGGCGCAGGACGCACTGGTGGACCTCAACTTAACCACGGCCACCCTGCCCAACAGTTACAAGTCGGCGGAGAGCATCTGTGCGCTGGAGAAGTTCAGCAGCAATCTCTTCACCGTCATCAACCGTGTGGATCCCACGTTCTATGCGCTTTACCGTACGGACGACCTGCGTCGCACGAAGTTCTACAAGCGTGCCAGCATCAGCGTCACCAATCTCACGAAGGGTGGGGACGATGAGTTCTCCTGCTCCTTCCGCACGTCGGAGGCTTATCTGACGGCAGCCGAGTGTGCCGTGCGTCTGGCCACCAGCGATGCCGAGTGTGCCACGGCGGTGGAGACCTACCTCATGCCGCTGCTCCGCAAGCGTCTCAAGGCGACGGCTGTGACCACCGCCACCAACCTGATGGCTGACATGAACCAGGAGCAACTCATTCAGGAGATTCTCGACGAGCGTGCCCGCGAACTGGCTTTCGAGGGTCACCGCTGGTACGACCTGCGCCGCACCACGCAGCCGGCGCTCACCCGCACCTACAACGACGAGACCTTCACGCTCACGCCGGAGAAGTACACGATGCGCTTCCCCACCGAGGCTGTAGAGGCGAACCCGGAGATTGAGAGGTGGGAAAAGTAGTGCAAAGATACAACATTGCCGTTCGCTCTTTGTGCGTGACGATACGTTGAATGTGCCGAAAGGCGATGTGAACAAAGAATAAAAATTAAAGTCAAAATATTATTAACCTTTAAAATGTGAAATTATGAAGAAAGTTTTACTTATGTTGGTGGCCTTGATAGCCACGACAGCGGCATTTGCACAGAAGGAGGCCACGTTCACTCCTGTGACAGATGCTAAAGATTTAGCAGGCGTGCATGTCGCACAGTGTGGCGACGGTTCCGTCTATGTTTCAAGCCCTTACACACAAGCCTTCACAGTGGGTAGTGTGTCAGTGCCAGCGCCTGAATATGGTTACAGTACCGCTATCCTGAAGTTGGATGCCGATGGCGTAGCCCAGTGGAAAGTGACTTTGGAGGGTGGTCCCAAGGTGTACACGATGACCACCGAACCAAACGGAACACTCTATGTGGCAGGTACTTTCATGGCTACAGAATGTTTGGTTTGGGACGCGAAGAATGCGATGTATTTCCTCCGCAATAACGGAGAGGTTTATTCCACTTTCGTCTTGAAGATTAGCTCTGACGGCGAGTTGTTGGCTTACCAGACTTTCGACCCAGAGGTGGATGAAACCATCGGTTCTGCTATGGGCGACCCTTGGGATTTGGGCGAATTGGAGCCTCTCTATCAGGCATGGTTCCCCATCGAGATGATTCCTAACAACATCCAGGTGGATGCCGACATGGTGTATGTGTCAGCCACCTATACGGGTGATGTGAAGGCGCTTGGCTGGGAAGGCGGCTACAACTTCAATGCCGGTTTTGGCATGTATGCCGATGCTACATCGGCAGGTGTGTTCTCGATGAACAAGAGTGACCTCTCCGATGCCAAGAACGTGGCTTACGTGAAGTGCACGGGCGATGTGACGGACTACCTCTATGGTGTGGATGCCTTCAACTTCTTCGCCTATAAGGGCATGGTCGGCGTGGTGTTCTTTGGTTATGGCAACTTGACGCTCACCACTCCCGACGGCACGAAGAACTTCACAGGTTGGGAATATGCCACGGATGAGACAGGCAACAAGGAGCACCCGATGGTGTTTGCGCTTGTGCAGAGTCCTATGGGATTGGTGTCGAAGGAGTTCCATGCTACCAGCCACAGCAATGAATACTCCGGCAACTACAAGATCTTGCGCCCTGTGATGCAGGACGAAACTGTTTACGTGGGCGGTTCTTTCTATGGCAACTTCCCGCTGAACACGTCAGTGACCAACAATGACCAGACTCCATTCGTGGCTGCCTTCAACATGACTTCTCTGATTGCAGGAAGCGCGCTCTGGACATGGACTCCTGCAGAGCAGATAGGCAGCATCGATCCTATTGTCATGGCTGTGGCAGGTGAGGAGATTCAGGCTTGCAGCGACAAGGGCATCATCACGCTGAACTCCACCACGGGTGAGCCTAAGGGCACAGAAGAGATGGTGATTACGGATGGCGACGTGTGGAACGACACCTATGCTGTTGTTGCTGTTGTGGATGGCACGGAAGTGATGGTGATGTATAAGGACATGAACGGCGGCGATGATGAAGATGGCGACTTCGGCCATTGGACAAAGGGCATCAAGCCTGTGGGCGAAGGCGACAACGAGAAGCTGGAGGGCAAGTTGCACACGGCTGTGACGCTCGACGGTGATGTGTATGCGTCGATGCCTTACAACCAGCCCGTCACCTTTGCCGGCAAGTCTCTGCCCGACACGGAGGGCATGACCTGTGCGCTCATCGGCAAGTACAACAACGAGGGCGATGAGCAGTGGGCTGTCAGCCTCATGGGTGCTGCCACGGTGACGGCCATGACGACCGACATCGACAACAACCTCTATGCTGTGGGCACCTACACGGATGACCTGAATGTGGTTGATGCTGTCGACGGCTCCACGCTGATCAAGGGCAGCCCTACATACACTGCGGCTTTCGTGCTGAAGATTTCGCCTGCTGGCAAGTTGCTGGCCTACAAGAACATCGAAGCCACCGCTCCAGAAGGCGCGGAGTATTGGGGTGACCTCAAGATTGTTCCTAACCGCGTGGAAGTGTATGGCGGCAAGGTGTATGTGGGCACCACTTTCTTGGGCGATGTGGCCGACTTCGGTTGGAAGGGCAGCTATGTGGACTATTTCGGCATGGCGCTCATGGACAACAAGAGTGCCGGTATCTTCGCGCTCGACAAGGCGACGCTGCAGACAGCTGAGGGCGTGGTCACTCTCCAGTCTACGGCGGCTATGATCGATCCAGATGGTCATGGCGCCACTCCAGATGCCTTCTCCTTCTGCTTCGACAAGGATGCCAACCTCAACGTGGCCTTCATCGGCTGGGGTGATCTGACGCTTACCTATGGTGCTGACAAGACCGACTTCTCCTTCGGCTTTGGCGAGGAAGGCACAGGTATGCGTGAGCATGGCTTCGTGCTTTGCAAATTGGGAAGTACCATTTCGAGCGCGAGGATCAATGCTGAAATGAACGACAACGAATACCCCACCTACGACATCTGTAGCATGATGGCTGAAGACGACAAGATATATATGGCTGGTACGTTCTTCGGCAACTTATGGTTCAACCCAAGCATCACAGTGGCTAAGAACACCTCTTTCGTGGTAGCAAGCGCCATCAAAGGATACGATCTTTGGTACTCTACAGGCTCAGAGGACGGTGAGTCTTATGGCACTGCCATGAACTTCGAGGGTGGTAACTTGATGGTTTCCACTACCGAAGGAACTGATTTGATGGATGTGAACAGTTGGACCATCATGGAGGGCAAGCACCAGTCTGCTACACTGGCAGACCTTGCAGGTATCAAGTCTGCAGTCAACGGCTACATCTATCGCTCTGGCCACAAGGTGTATGTGAGCGGTCGCTACAAGGCTGAAGAGGCTGCCAAGGTGGCCACGGGCATCAAGCAGACCGAGGCTCCTGCCAAGGCTAAGGCCACCGGCACACGCTACAACGTGGCTGGCCAGCAGGTGGATGCAGCCTACAAGGGCTTCTACATCCAGGACGGCAAGAAGAAGTACAGTAAGTAAACGAACGTGCAGGTGAACCTACACCTCAATATCCATTCAAGAACATTCGGGGGAAGCACCTCCGGATGTTCTTTTTCTCTCATGATGAAAAAGATTCTGTTTGTATTATTCCTTTTGCTGTGTGTGGCGGTTCATGCCCAGCAACGCGCAACCATCGCCCCGATGCTCCAGACGCAGTGGGGACAGGGGAGTCCGTACAACCTGCTGTGCCCGACCAAGGGCGGTCAGCACTGCCAGACGGGTTGTGTGGCGACGGCGATGGCGCAGGTGATGCGGTTCCACGAGTGGCCCAAGGATGGGTTCGCGTGGAGCAAGATGCAGAACACCTACGCCGCGAACACACCTGCCACGGACGAGTCGGCACTGGCGGTGGCGGAACTGATGGCGGCATGTGGCGCGGCAGTCAACATGGACTATGGCGTGTCCACCTCGGCAGCATGGGAGGGCGACGCGGCTCTGGCGCTCGTCAGTGACTACGGCTATGCACCGTCGGTGCGGGAGGTGTTCCGCAACATGTACGGACGCATGGCATGGGAGAACCTGCTCTACCACGAACTGGCGCAGGGACGCCCCGTGATGTATGGCGGCATGCCCAGCGGCTTCGTCCATCAGTTTGTCTGCGACGGCTATGCGGAGGGGAAGTTCCACTTCAACATGGCGTGGCAGTTCATGGCCGATGGCCACTACATGGTGGATGAACTGGACCGCTTTCCCGAGGGACAGACCGCCATCGTCGGCATTGCGCCTACGTGTGGCGACGACTGGGGCGTGACGTTCAGCGAGAGGGGTTTGACCTTCACGGTGACGGATGCCGGTGAGGTGTCGGTGCGCATGGAGGGTCAGCAGTCGCTCGCGGGCGAACTGGTGCTGCCCGACGAGGTGACGCACGGCGGCAAGACCTACCGTGTGACCGCCATCGAATACGGTGCCTTCGAGGACTGCGAGGGCATCACGCGGCTCTGCATCCCGGCCTCGGTGGCGATGATAGGGCGACGTGCCGTGTTGGGCTGCACGAGTCTGGAGGCCATCGACGTGGCAGAGGAGAATCCGTGGTACAGAGATGAAGAAGGGGTGCTGACCGACCGCGCCGACGAACTGCTGGCATATCCCATCGCCTGCGAGGCAGATGCCTACTGTGTGCCGGAAAGGGTGAAGGACATTCCCGCCTCGCTCTTCCGTGGCAACACCCACTTGCAGCGGGTGGAACTGCCATCGGGTCTGCGGAGCATCGACATCCTCGCCTTCCGAGGCTGCACGGGTCTGAAGGAGGTGGTGTGTTCAAACCGCTCGCCCAAGGCCATCGAGGATATGGCGTTCGATGACGACACCTACGCCACGGCCACGCTCCATGTGCCTGCAGGCACTGTGGAGACCTACCGCAAACTCACTGGCTGGAAGAGGTTTCAGCACATCGAAGAAGGGGTTGGCATCGACCTGGCCGAGCAACCCTGATGTCCACGACCGCGGATTGAGCGGATGACGCTGATTTCTTTAAAAAATCGGCGACCGGAAGACGCTGCGGATAAAAAAAGAAAAAGGGGAAAAATGGCAACGGGCTTGCCATGTAATTAAAAACGCCGTTTCCAAATTAATAGGACACGAAGTACCAATTAATTGGAAACGGCGTTACTGTTTTTGCATTTGCATTTGCCTGTTTGTCAGGCAAAACCCGCTTCGCTGGCCAAATTTGGCTTATGCGAGCTGAGCCTTGTAGTCCTCGCAGGGCTTGAAGTAAGGAATCTTGTGCTCAGGCACGATGACAGACTTGTTCTCCTTGATGAGACGGCCCACCTTGGCTGCACGAGTCTTGGTGGTGAAAGTGCCGAAGCCACGGAGGAAGATGTCCTCGCCTTCAGCGGTCTTGTCCTTGATGATTACCATGAGTGCCTCTACCACACGGAGTGCTTTCTCTCTTTCTACACCTGTTTGGCGGCTGATTTCAGCCACAATTTCTGCTTTTGTCATTTTTATTGTCTATTTTTGTGTTATTATTTGCCCTATTTCACTAAATTTTTCTGGGAGTTGCTCCTAAAAGCGAGTGCAAAGTTAGTACAAATTGTCTAAAACACAAAAAGATATGAAGAAAAAAAGCCTTGATTTACACTTTTTTCCATGAAAAGTGGGTAACACTCCCCAAGAATGTGGATGAAAACAGACAGAAAGCCCCTTTTTCACCGCTTTTCATCATGTCTTGTCCGCATTCGCCTGTCGCAAATGCTTAAACCACGCAAACGGGCGTCGCTGGCGAGGGTAGGCGAGGTTATGCTCGTTGGCGTAGGCCTCGCGCTCGAAACTGATGCTGTGGTAGGCCTTGTTGCTGTTGAAGCGGTGTTGAAACAGCCGCACCAGGTACTCTACGCCATACCAGAGGTAGAACAGCGGGTAGGTCATCTCCAACTGCTGCATCGTGTGGATGAACTCGTGGTTCAATTCGTGCCGGCCCATCACGCCCCAACGCTTCTGCACGAAGATGATGCCGAACAGGTTGATGGCATGATAGTTGCCAAAAGGGAAGTGCCGGTTGTAGATGACTTTCATCGCAGGCTTCGCCACAGCCATTGAAGCAGCCGCCATACCTTTCACGTTAGGAATATGGCGTGTTGCATCAACCGCCGGTGTCGTGACCTTCGGCTCAGAAGGCTGTGACGTTGTAGTCTCCTTCGCTGCGTTGTTGGATGATGTGTCAGTTTCTTTCATGTTTGGAGTGTCACTGCAACAATGTTCATAAAAAAAATGGCTTCCGTTCGTCCAATGGATTATCACTAATGCATTGTTGAACGGAGAGCCTACCTATTTCCATTAAAAACTATGTCGATCGAGTGTCTATAAGTGGGGATGTTATGAATTACTATTTACTACTTAAAAACTTTACAAAGATTTGGGCAAAAATCTTATAGACCACCCGATATTGTTTTCATATTGGAAGAGAAATAACAGGTATTTTTTTTGAGAATTGAATTCGTATTTAGTGTTCAAGCAATTTAATGTCATCATAGTAGATTCGAAGCTTTGCTTCCGCGGGAACGGTGCATAAGGCTCGGGATTGATTTGCTGGAGGTTTTCTGAGTTGTCCTCTCAGCGGGAGGTGGTTGCCAAACCGCCCCTCTTTGGTTCAGGGGGATTAACGCTGTGCGAGTGCGCTGTTGATGTCACCTGCAAAGCGGTTGTCCTTCCAGTTACCTGCGATGACACGTCCGCTGGCGGTGGTGTAAGTACCTGCGCCGTTACGCATGTCTTCCTTGAACTGGCCTGTATAGGTTGCGCCTGATGCCCATACGAAGGTGCCGTGACCCTCGATGTAGGAGTTGGTGAACTGGCCCTCATACACGTTGCCGTTAGCATAAGTGTACTTGCCGAGGCCTTCCTTTTCGCCGTTTACCCACTGGCCTGCATACACATCACCATTGTTGTGATAGTATGTGCCGAAGCCATTGCGCATGTTGTTCTCATAGTGACCCACATAACGGTCGCCGTTGGCAGCGGTGAAGATGCCTTCGCCTACGCGCATGTCATCCACCCATTCTCCTTCGTAGGTGTCGCCATTGGCCCAAGTCAACTTGCCGTGGCCATTGCGCTTGCCGTTCTTCCACTCACCTTCGTAGGTGTTGCACTTGTCTGCGTAGAATGCTGTACCGATGCCTTCCTGCTTGCCGTCCTTGAAGTCACCCTGATAGATGTCGCCTTCCACCCAAGAGTAACGTCCGTAGCCGTCAATCTGTCCATCCACGAAGTTACCTTCGAAGCGGTCACCGTTCTTCCACTCATACACGCCTTTACCGTGCATTTTGCCGGCCTTCTTGCTGCCGGTATACTTTCCTGCATTCTTCAGGTCGGGGTTCTTGTTACCACCGTCGGCCTGACTCTGAGCCATGATGTTGTTGTAAGCACCAAGCGAGAGAAATGCTAAAACTGTCAAGATAAACTTCTTCATAACTTTGCCCTTTCTTTTTTTGTGATTAGTAAGTTTATGTGAGTAGTATTTAGTTTTTATTGTTTTTTTGCTCTTGTTGAACCTCTTGTTTTGTTTCAACGATGCAAAGTTATAGGTTATGAACACTATAACCAAATAAAAAATACAAAAAATGACATAAAAATGAAAAAAACTTTGATTTCGCTCCTAATTCGCACATTTTGCACGAATAAAAGTACTTTTTAGTGTACAAAATAAGAGGAAACATTTCGTCACTTCACATGAAACGGAAACATAAAAGGAAACAAAATCGCCATCATTTTGCATCATAACCTTCAAAGGAAACATAAACGGAGTTGAAAAAATCGCATTTCCGAACGGCTGTTATGTTTCCTTTTTCGCGAAAAAAGTCGATTTCTTCGAGAAAGAAGGCACTCTCAGTCCCGATGAGAAGGTGTTTGTTGTCTCAATGGAAAGGATCTGGTCGTCCCAATAAAGAGGAGCTTATCGTCTCGGTGAACAGGGCTTCTTCATCCCAACGAGAAGCCTCTTTTCACACCGACAACAGGATCATCTTCGTCAGGAGAAAGAGCACGTCCACCACATACAACAAGAACTTCTTCATCGGAAAGAGGGACTTTTCCCATTAGTTATTTAACATAATGTGTGATATGTACCATAAATAAATCGTTCAATTCGTTTCATTCTCCGAAGGACGATGTTTTTATCAACATATCCCTTTGGGATGATTAAACGAATTGAACGAAATGAACGGATTGAAGGGGTTATTCTTGCTTGTTATTGTTCAGATGGGGTGTGTCTGCTATTGATATGCAGTGATTGATAAGCAGTTTTTCGTTTCCTAGATGTAGAATGAATCTATAATATTTCTAGATGTAGAAAGTATATATAATATATAATATGTATGCGAGGAACAGGAGTGTGCCTTCCCAACGGACGATGGCGCGATGGGTGTGGAGGAACACCCAAAGGGCGATGGCGAGGGAGAACATGACGGCGTAGTCGATGAGGAAGGGGTTCCAGGCGTTCTGGATGGGCGTGATGGCCGATGCGACACCGATGACGCTGAGGATGTTGAAGGTGACGGAGCCGATGATGTTGCCCACTGCCATGTCGGTTTCACCGCGTCGGGCGGCCATGAGGGAGGCAAAGAGTTCGGGCAGCGACGTGCCAACGGCCACGACAGTGAGGCCGATGATGCGCTCCATCTCGGTTTGTGGCACCCCAAACTGCTGGCCGAGGGTCATGGCGATGGCGGAAGAGCCGTCGATGAGGAGGTCGGCGCCCCATACCATGGCGGCAAGGGATATGAGGACGAGCAGGAGTGCCCGCCAGAGTGGCATGGGTGCAGCCGGTGCTTCGGTTGCGGAAGGAGAAGAGACCTCTGCAGAAGATTCGGATGACGAAGTAGTAGAAGCAGAAACGGATGAAGGAGCAGAGGAAGAAACGGATGAGGTAGCAGCGGAAGAAACAGATGAAGAAGAAGAAACGGCAGAAGCAGCGGGTGCGCCATAGGATGAGCCAGAGGCGGAAGAGGCTGCTGCCAGGGCGGCGGCGCCTCTTTTCTGTTGGTGGCGCGAGTAGGTGACTTCCCAACTGATGAAGACGATGAGGAGGAGGACCATGATGATGCCTTGCCATCGCTGGATGGTGCCGTCGTTGGTGACGGCGGCGAGGATGAGGAGGATCATGGAGAGAATCATGAAGGGGAGGTCGATGCGGAGCATCTGCTTGGTGGCCGGCAGGGGGTGGATGATGGAGGTGAGTCCGAGGATGAGGGCGACGTTGGCGATGTTGGAGCCAGCCACGTTGCCGATGGCGAGTCCTGAGGAGCCTATCCATGCAGCCTGGGTGGAGACGAGGAGTTCGGGCATGGAGGTGCCGAATCCGATGACCGTGATGCCGATGACCATGGTGGATAGACGGGCGCGTTGGGCGATGGCCACTGCCCCGTCTATCAAGAAGTCGCCCCCCTTGACAAGGAGGGCGAATCCGATGAGTATGAATAGTATGTTCAGTAACATGCTATGCCGTTAAGTACGAGACATTTTATGGGGTGACGGTCTCCATTGTCCAGGTGGCGATGTTGCTGTTCTTGGTAGGATCCTGTCCTGGTATGATGATGTCGCCTTTCGCAGCGCTTGTCTTATTTGCATCGATACCAGCGTAGCGACCAGCGTGTGCTCGGCAGTAGAGGCGGCCCTGGTCATCGAGAGCAAATCGTGATCTTTGGATGTCCACATCATCAGAGATATAATAGTTCCAGAGGTCATTGCCGTCGCCGATGCGGAGGTACTTGCCTTCCTTCAGATTGTAGAGCAGGAAGTAGCCTGACTCAGAGGATGGTACTTTCTCCCAGTACTGACGGATGAGGTAGTTCCAAGGAGAATTGTCAGGATATTTGCTGTTGTCGCTCCAGTCGATGTCTTTTTCAGCCAGCCTGAGATTTCCATTCATCCAAGATGCTGCACTCCATCCCAGAGTTAAGCGCACATACTCGGCTTCTGTCACGGTGAAGGTGTAACTGATCTCCTGTGACTCGTAGTTGACATCGCCCGAGTAGGAGACAGTCAGGCGGATGGTGCCAGTCTTGTTCACGTTGCTGATGGAGATGGTGTTGTTGGCGTTGTTGAAGGTGTAGTTAGCTTCGGTTCCGCCGTTGTTCCAGCCCTTCACCTTGATGGTTCCGGTGGCTCCGTTGGTGAGTCCGACAACGAACTGGGCACCGTAGTGCGTCTTGATGGTAGCCGTGCGGTCGGTCGTGGTTCCGCTCCAGCCGTCGATGCCGTAGTAGTGGCCGTATGGCTTCACGATCTGTCCCCAGCTGGTGTAGAGTGCGCCGCTCTGCTTGTTGTAGGTAGGATTTGGAATCTCTGTCTGTGTAGCGGTCAACCACTTGAGTTCGCTCACGGTGTTGATGTATGGATACTTGTACCAGTCGCCGTCCTGTGTGTGATTGCCCACCCAGTTGTGGAACTTGGTGTATGCACCCACGCCCTGACCGTCGTCGATGGTCTTCAGCTCCTGTGGCCATGCCCACACGTAGGTGTATTCGCCGCTGGTGTAGGTGTATGGGATACAAACCATCATAGGTGCTTCGCCCAGTCCTGGTGCAGCAATGATGCTGGCAGGGCCGAATGCAGAGTTGGTCGAATAGATCTTACCGGTCAATGGTTCTGCGTATTTAGGCAGCACGAAGATGCCGAAGCCACCCATGTTGACCTGATTGCCGTTCTTGTTGTACTGGCTTGCGGTGCTGAAGTCTTCGGAGGTGTAGTGTGCCAGGGTCCAGTCCTTGCCCACAGGGATGGTGACGGACTGTCCGGCAGAGCCGCGTGAAACTCCCACGTTGATGGGTCCGTAGTCACCACTTTTTTGTGGTTCCTTGCCGAAGAGTTGGTGAATCTCACCGAGGCAGATTTCGCTGGCGTTGGTGGTTGGGTCTTCAAAGAAGATGTAAGATGCCAGTGTACCACCGGCTGCGAGCGGTGTGATGGTGGCAAACTCCTTACCGCTGACGTGCTCAACCTTCAGCACGATGTCGTTGTAGTCGGTGTCGAACGAGCCGCCGAGGTCCTCGCATGCCAGAATCCAAGTGGCAGCCTCTTGTGGGTCTTCGTTGATGATGGTTGGGGTGCAACCGTCGAAGGCGAGCACGAGGTCGTTGAGGTCGAAGTCACTCTCGTTGTAGGTGTTTGGCCAGTCCTCAAAGCCGAGGAACATCTGGTCGCCCACGTGGAAAGTGGAAGCGTAGCATGGGTTCACGCCCTGCTGGAGCTGTACGGAGCCAGACTGGTTCAGACCGTCATCGCTCACGGCGTAACCGCAGACGTTGGGGTTGTTGTTCAGTTCGCTCTCCGAGTAGTATGTCAGGTTAGACTGTGCGGTTTCGCTTCTGAGGTACATGCCGAAGCGTGTGCCCTCTGGGATGTCCACCACGATGCCTTGTCCGCGCACCACATTGCCGAAGGAACCTCTTCCGTCGGTGGATGCCCAAGTGCCGCGCTTTACCACACGGAGGTTCTTGAAGGCGAGCCAGTCGCCTGTCACATTGTTCAGGTTGAAGTTCAGCTTGAGCTGACCGTCAGTCTCCACGGTGCACTCCACATAGAGGTTGTTGTAGTACACCTCGGCGCTCGTTTTGGTCACTTGGCCCTCTCCGTTATATTCGTAGTAGGTGGCCTTGTTGCCATCGGTACAGAAGTCGAGGGTGGCGTCGTTGGCTGAGAAGGTCACACCCGTTGGGCTGGCGGTTCTGCTTTCGTTGAAGAGGCGCACGTCGATATACACGGCGTATGAGCCAGGCTCCAGACCGCTGATGGTCTTGCTGATGTTGCCGTTGAGCAGGTTGTTACCCGTGCCGCGCCAGTATTCGATGAATGGCTTCACCATGCCCGAAGGATCCGCCTCGGTTGACCATGTGTTTCTGTGGAAGTTGCCGCCGTCGGCACCGTTGTCGATGGTCCAGCCGTTGAACTCAGCCTCTTCGCTCACCACGGTCTGAGCTGACTCGCTGGTGATGTTCTCGTACATGAGGTCACTACCCTCCTTGATGGTGTAGATGTCCACTTCCTGACGCACACCCTGTGCATCCAGATAATAAACGCCCAGTGTATTGAAAGCAGAAGTCTGCCAGTATTGAGGGTAGATGACGAACTTACCGGTTGACACGTAGCTGAAGTCGTGTGCCACCTTGTTCAGATTGGTGTAGTTGTCGCGGTGTCCGATTTCAGGCACAATCTGCTTCATGGCGGTGATGTCGGTCGCGGTGGCATACTTGTACTGAGGATAGTCCACGTTGTTGATGTTCTCGCCATTCGGATCGGTGATTTTGTGTACCTTCACGAAGCCCGTGGTGTTCTCATACACTGTACGGCTGCCCGCAAAGTTGGCAGAACCGCCTGGCTGAGTCTGGATGGCGATGCGGCCATCAGTCACCATCAGCACCTCGGTGCCTTCGGGCATGTCGAACTCGAGCTTCTGCTCGCCGCTCACGTAAGGATAGTCACCCACGATGGAGAAATGTCCCTTGACTGCGGCATAAATCTTCACTTCCGAAGAGTGTCCTGTGGTCACAGTCACCGAAGACCTTTCCGCCAGGTTCCAGTCCTGTTCAGCGTCGATGTCGCCATAAAGGTTTGTGAATTGCTTGATGTACTCCAGCTTTTTCTCTGTGAAGCCATTGTCATAGTCACTACATGCGGCCAGTGTCATCAAGGCTACCACTGGCACGAGGAACGAGTAAAAGTGCTTCCGTTTCATACGCGTATGCATTTATCTTTGTATTGTTTTCAATCACATCTTGTGCGTGGCCCGCACGGCTTCGCACAACGAAAATAGTTCATTTAGTGGTGCAAAGATAATATATTTCTGTATTTCAATTGATAAAAAAAGCAAAAAAAATGCACTTTGACCCTGAAAATAGGGCTGAAAAGGCAACGACGCTGCCAGTCAATTGACACTTCCGTTCCCAATTAATAGGCACTGAGGAAATGAATGAATTGGGAACGGGCTTGCCATTTCACCCCTCCCCTGCTCCCCTCTTCAGAGCATCAAGGCTCGCCGAGATAGCGCACAATCAGTGCCACCTGCCGGGGCGAAAAGCGCCTCGCCGTCTTGCGGTAGCCCGTCCGTCGCAGAGCCGCCATCAGCAGCGGGTTGCAGGCCATCCAGCGCGCCAGCCTGTTCACGGCCGAGTGTGGTGTGAGGTCGGGCGCATACAGCATCGCCAGTTCCGTTTTTGTCATGCTCGTGATTTCCATCTCATAGTCTTCTCTGTAGTTCATGGTCTTCTTCCTCCTCTTTTTCGTTTGAAACGCACATTTTTTATTCTCAAAATTTGTTTAATTAGTTGATTTATCATAACTTTGCATCCGATTATTTTCAAATGCGACGCAAAGTTAAGTGTTTCATCTGAGACAAACAAATAAAAAAGGAGAAAAATATGAATGATAAAGAAAAATTAGTGGCGCTGGTGAAGAAGTTCGCTGGCGGGAACCAACAGGCATTTGCCGAACAGATAGGCGTGCCGCGCTCCAGCGTGGCCACGTGGCTGCACCGGGGCTCCATCACTGCCGGCGGACGCGAAGCCATTCTCGACACCTTTCCCCAGGTGAGCCGCGAGTGGCTGATGAGCGGCTCCACCACCGCGCCCCAGCGCAAGAGCCTGCGCACCACCGACCCGCTCTCCATGCTGGCCGAGCCAGCCAACACCATCCGCTTCACGCGCCGCGACCTCATCCCCTTCTTCGAGAACAGCCGCGCCTCCTGCGGCCTCGTCGAGCAGTTCGACAACCCCAGTTACGAGACCGAGTACCTCCATGTGCCCGGACTCCGCGCCCGTGCCGCCATCCCTGCCGAGGGCATCTCGATGGAGCCCTCCATCCACGATGGCGACATCTGCCTCGTGGGCGAGGAGGTGTCGTTGGCCGACATCAGTCCTCGACGCATCTATCTGATTGTCACCACCGAGGGGCACTGCATGTTCAAACGCATTTATGATGAAGGACGGCAGACGGAGAACATCCTCGCCTTGAGTGAGAACCCGGATTACACGCCACATGCACAGGCGATTCCAAAAGCGAACATCCTGCACTTGTATCCTTTGACACATGTGGTGCATGGAGTGGAGTGAAGGGGCGATGTTCAAAAAATAAAGGCGGTACGTTTCTGCGTACCGCCTTTATTTAACGTGATTTCCGTATCATTTACTTAGCATAGTAAGTCTTGCCGTCCTGGATGTAGAAGCCCTTGTAGGCAGCGTCCACCTTCTGGCCAGCCACGTTGTAGCGTGCGCCCTTCTTGGCAGTTGCCTTCACGTTGTCGATGCCAACGAGAGCACCTTGAGCCACGATGGTGATGGTGTAGGTCACGCGCTTCAGGCCGTCGTCAGTCTCGAGGTCGAAAGCGAGGTTGACAACACCCACGTCTTCGCTACCTTCTGCGAACACACCCTCCTCGTCAGGATCCTGTGCCTCATAATTCAGTGTCCAATCCACATTGTCCACATCCACATAGGCTGTACCCTTTGGATAGATGCCGCCATCTGGCTCGCCAGTGACCTCGTTGCCGTTGAAGTAGAAGTAGCCGGAGGTGGCGCTGAGTGGCACGTAGTCACCTGAGCCGTTGGCAATCATGATGGAAGCGGAACCCACCTCTGCCTCGTCGATGCCGAATGCCTCGGCGATAGCAGCTGTGTTGATTGGATACATATCGCTTGGGCTTACCTCGAAGGTTTCAGACAGGTTGGCCACCTCGTTGGCGTTGGCGTTGGGGTCGATCTCCTCCACGAACTTCATGGTGTAGTTGTACTGTACGTACTTGCCGGTCGACTCGTTCACGAAGTAGATGTGGCAGAGGTACTGGTCGCCCACGTTGTTGCCTGTACGCTGATAGCCCTTGATGTTGCCATCGTCCCAGAAGAGGAGACCAAAGGTCCAGTTGCTGTTCTCAGCATATGCTGTGCTGGAGGTGATGCCGTTGTGAGGTTCTTTCCAGAACCAGAACGAGTTGATGGTTGTACGGCCGCTTTCATTCTCCTTGGTCAGGGTTGACTCCTTGGTCCACTGGAAGGTGCCTTCACCACCCTCTTCGGCAGGTGCGATGTACTTGTCGGTGTAGATGACAGGTGTGCCGCCAATCTGTTCCTTGATGCCTTCGAGGTCGTAAGTGGCGATGTCGCCAGAGCTAGCCCAGTCGCCAGTGGCAGGAATCATCTGGAGCACGAAACTCTTGGTCTCCACCAGGTCAGTCTCTTCCACCTGCTCTTCCTTCTTGATGTTGAACTTCACGTGTATCTTATAATACTTGCCATCGCCCACGAAGTAAACAGAACCCTCGCACACCTCGTCGCCCGAGCCCGTGAAGAGACCTGGCATGTGGCCAATGTTGAGATAACTGTAATCGCTGGGGGCTTCAATGTAGAATGCACCGCCGTTGTAAGCATGCACGAAACCGTCCTGAGTGAGCCAGAAACCGGGTGCATTAGCAGTGTAATTGTCGGAGAAGTTTCCACTCTCGTCGAGGCCGTAGAGATGAAGTTCCTCCACAGAAGTCAGGTCGAGAGCAGTCAAGATGCTTTCCACGTCAAGGGTTTTATTAGTGGCGCCATAGCCTTCGTCGGCACTGCGCTCGAACTCGAAGTTCGTTTCGCCCATCTGTGTCATCTCGTCAGGAGAAGTGATGACAGGGGCTTCCACCGACACGTTCACGCGAATCTTTGCCGCATAGTTCTGATACACAGCATAGAGGTCGAAGGAACGCACCTTGTCGTTGTTGGCATCCACTTTGTTGGTGAGGTCGACTGTGAAGGAGAAGACAGCCTCGTCGGAGAGATAAGGATCCTTCACTGTGAATGCGTCGAAGGAGATGGAACCCAAAGACTGGTCCGTAGAGAAGTTCGGCACATAGCAGAGTTTGTTCACAGCGTCGTAGCTGAGTGGCAGTGCACCGAGCGTGGAGAGTTGCACGAGTTTACCCGTCGGATAGCCATCCTCGTCGCTCGCCTTCTCCACACCAATCATCTTGTCCACAACAGGCTGAATGTCGGCCAACTTGAGACCCTGTTCTGTCAGCAGTCCAGTGAAAGCGGAGAGGTCTATTTCCACGTCACCCATCTTGCCGTTGGTCACGCTTACATTCTTCACATCGGTGTAAGCAACGGTGAGACCGCTGATTTCCTCGGTGAAAGGAACCGAGATGAAAGGCTCGACGTTGAGTTTCACGTCGAAAGTGAGCGACTTATCGGGGTTGGCCAGAATCAGTTGGCAAGTCAGTTCGACAGGATCAGTGGTGTTCACGAAGAAACCGGGCATCTGACCCATGTAAACGCGCACCATGGTGCTGTCCTCGTTCATGCGGAGGGCTGCATACCAACTGGAGCCTTCAGCGCCGTAAGCCTGTGACACGGCATCGTTGTTCATCCAGAACTCGTTGAAGCCGCCCGTGTAGGTGTTGGTCTTGCCGTCGGTGGTCTTCAGATAGACGTTGCCGCCCTGGTCATTGTTGAAGATGAGGGCTTTCAGGTCATCCACGTCTTCGTATCCCATTGCAGTGGCAATGTCGCCAGCAGAGAAGAGCACTTCGCCGCTGTACCAGCCACTCTTTTCAGGATAAACAGTCACTTCAGCCGTGTACTGAGCCCTGACAGTGGTGCTCACCAGCATGAGGGTGAGAGCCAAGAGAGAGAAGTAAAGTTTTCTCATAATGAAATAATAGCTAAAATTTTTAAGTTAATAAATAGGTTGATTGTTTGTTGTCCTTTTTCAGGTTCCGATGGCAAAGTAACGGCTTTCCTCCCGTTTCTCCAAACTTTTCAGGGATGTTTTTCAGTGCATGGACGCTTTTCTTGTCTTTTTGGACGATTTTTACATCTGTCGCATGCCACGTCCAGTGCTCTCGGAGGGAGAGGAAAGGAAGATTTTTCCACTTTCACACCGAAAAAGCGAAGGAAAAAGTAAAAAAATTGTCCGTAAGTGTTGGAGATTCAGAGAAAAGTGATACCTTTGCATCGCTGATGATGGGATGATGTCCCTTTCAAGGAACAATATCACATAGTCGGCACTAAGTAAGTTTTTCATTAATATAGCTAATCTAACAAATCTGGGAAGCGCCACTGCGTGATGCAGCGGCGCTTTCATTTTGTGGTGGCTCTCAACACCTTTCGGTGTCTCGACAAACAATAATGACCAATCATAAAAAAATTATCGGATAAAATTATCGTCAATTATTGGTAATTATCGTTTTTCCCAGCCTCCGAAGGAGGCGCAGGAGCTGTAACACTGAAGATTTAGTGAAAATCCCCCCTGATCACCTGTTCGATGACTTGCGGGAAGTGTGCCATCTCCAGCACATGCACCTTGTCAGCGATATCCTCAGGTGTGTCCGTCGGCAGCAACGGCGTGGAGAACTGCGCGATGTGCTCTCCCTCGTCCAGTTCCTGGTTGACGAAATGGATGGTGATGCCCGACTCCAGTTCGCCAGCCGCCTTCACCGCCTCGTGCACATGATGCCCCCACATGCCCTTGCCGCCAAACTTGGGCAGCAGTGCCGGGTGGATGTTGATGATGCGGCGCGGGAAACGCTCGATGAGATACAGCGGCACCTTGGGCAAGAAGCCAGCCAGGATGATGTAGTCGCAGCCTTCCACCGTGCTGAGCACCAGCGAAGGGTCGTCGTTGAGTTGCTGGCGTGTGATGACTGTGGTGGGCACACCCAGACGCTCGGCACGCACCAGCGCATAGGCATCGGCACGGCTGCTCACCACGATGGGTATCTCCACCTCGTCCTTGTCAGCAAAATAACGGATAATGTTCTCGCAGTTGGTGCCGCCGCCCGTCACGAACAACGCCAACCGTATGGGTTTCTTTGTCGTCATAGAATTTATTTTTTAGCATCGTCCCGTTGGTTCGAATTGAAGAAAAAATGATTCCTCTGTTGGATTCGCTGAGCAAAAAATTCGTTTCATTCGCCCGAAGGATGATGTTTCTTTTTTCTTGTCTCACCCCATATCAATGGGTTCCAGTTCCTCAAAGTCAATGTCCTCAATCTCCAGCATCTTGTTGGTAGCCTGCTCAGCCTCCGTCTTCGCCTTGCGGCGCAGGTAGAAGCGGTAGCGGTCCAGTTCGTCGGCAAACTCGTGGGTGGCCCACAGGAGGAGCGCCGCATCGTCCACCAGTCCGATGGCTGGCAAGAAGTCGGGCATGATGTCGGCAGGCGACACCACATAAACCACCGAGCCGATGATGACCGTGAGGTTGAGCACATTGTAGTCCTTGTAGCGGCCCGTCACCACATCGCCGATGTAGTGGCAGATGAACAGGAACTCGTCCTTGACGGCCTTGAGTCCTTCCTTCGAGGCATACTTCTTTGCCCCCTCAAAGAGTTCCTTGAGTTTCTTGGGGTGGGTGGCGTAGTAGCGACCCGCAGCGGCCCAGCCGCCTTTCTTAAATGCTTTCGAGTAGTCCATGTTTGTCTTTCTTCTGTTGGAATATGCAAAAGTACAGAAAAATCTCGAATTACCGACGAATCCGAAGGTTTTTTTTCTCTTTCGGAGAAAGATACACATTATTAAATATATAAAAGGGGATTTTGCGGGAAAAGAAGAAGCATCCGAACGCACATGAACGCACAAACAGACGTGGCGAATGTCGTAACTTTGCACCGTCGAAAGAAAAACGACACGATGGCGCCATCAACAACCAATCATTCTAACCACAACAAGAGAAAGGAGAACAACCATGAAGAGACACATCTGGGAAATCATCGAAGTGGTCTATTACATCCTGAAAATCATTGCTGACTACTATGACAAGAGGACAGAGAAATCACAACCCGCTGAACATCAAGCGTAATCCGAACACACACTGGCTCGGGCAATGCCCCAAGCAGCGGGACCGGGAGTTCGTGCAGTTCGAGGCCGACCTCTTTGGCCTGCGGGCAGCCTTCCGCATCTTGCGGGTGTATCTGACCCTGCACAACCTGCAGACCCTGCGGCAAGTCATCTTCCGCTGGGCACCGCCCGAGGATGGCAATGCAACCACCTCCTACGTGGACCTCGTGGCCATGCACAGCGGCGTGAGTCCCGACAGCCTCCTGCGCTGGGGCGACCGCGACAAACTGGTGGCCATCGTCAAGGCCATGGCATGGGTGGAAAGCCGCATGGACAACCTCGACGAGGGACTGCTCGTCAAGGCGTATGAACTGGCACGCTGAAACAACACCAATCCAAGTACAAACCATGAAAATCACCATCATCCGTTACCACCACAAGAACTTGTGCGTGAAGGGTGTATTCCATGTGGACGGACAGCCGATGGGCGAGACGCGTGAAGCACTGCCCATCGGTCACCGCTACAAGAAGACACCACTCCTCCCGCCGGGGCTGTACCGCTGCCTCCCCTGCTCCACCGACTACGCGGCCATGACGCTGAAAGTGTGCCAGAAGGCAGGTCACAACCTACTCGCCTTCGGATGGGAAGCCGTCAAGCAACAGCAGTTGGGCAAGATTCTCGTGGGACAGGCCTGTCCGACCGTGCCGCCCGATGACCGGAAACTGGAACGCCAGGAGGAGACGTTCGCCCAACTGACCGACCGCATCTACCAGGCATACGCCAACCAAGAGAACTTCGAACTGGAAGTGGTGGAACAGTATGGCGAGTAACTTTATTATTTTTCTTTCGTCACGCGAAGCGTATTAAGTGATGAGAAAGAATATCAGATGGCCAAATGATATATATGTGATTCAAAACGAATGTTTAACTAACGACCCGAACGGCTTCCCTCCCCTAAACAGGGGAGTCGGAGGGGTCTTTAAAAAAACAATCAATTATGGGAATTCAAGCTCGTAAAGCAAAGATGAAACTCACTTTTCGTGAGGGCAAACCTGAAGTGTACAAACTTCGTCAACTCACCTACCCTGCCGTGACCTTCACGCAGTTGGTGTCTGAGTGCGCCAACTCCTGCGGTGTGAACCAGTCGCAGAGCAAGGCAGTGATTGATGCGCTGGTGAACCGCCTCGTTCACTACATGGAACTGGGCCACGGCGTGAAGATGGGCGACTTCGGACAGTTCAAGCCCACGTTCAACTCGAAGGTGGCGCACACGCTCGAGGAGACCACGCTCGACACCGTGACCATCAAGAAAATCCAGTTCTATCCTGGCAAGGCGTTCAAGAACATGCTCGACAACCTCTCCATCACGGGAGCCAGCGAGGCCTTGAACGTGCAGGAGCCTGACAGCGGTGACGACGAGGATGACGGCGAATAACCAATGAATCCTCCCAATCTTCCTAATCTTCTAAATCTACCGCAAAGCGGTGTAGTAGAAAAGACTACAACACTTCGTGTCAGATTTGGAAGATTAGGAGGATTGGGAAGATTTATATCTTTCTGCTAGTCCTTTATTCTGTTTAATCTGCTAAATCGCTCGCGAAGCGGGCTTGTTGAAAAAACATACCCCTTTGGGGGGATTGCTCAGATTGAACAGATAAAAAAGAAATCCGTTCAATCCGTTTCATTTGTCCGAAGGACGATGTTTTTTCAACATATCCCTTCGGGATGATTAAACGGATTGGACGGATTTCTTTATATTATATATAATGTGTATGTCTTACTTGTTGTAGAGCTTGCTTGAGTCGATGCCGTTCTTGTTCCAAGGAGTTGCACCGTTGAAGCCGTAAGTTCCGTTAGGATCCTGAATCCATGCGTTGAAGTAAGAGTAAGCACCTTCCTTGTACTCGCCAGTGTAAGAACTGATACCAGAACCGAACTGTCCGTGCTCGATGGTCCACTTAGTGGTGTTGTCTGGGATACAGATCTTCTGAGGAGCAGCCGTCACGCTTGTGCCGATGGATGGCAGCAAGGTAGTGGTCTTCGTGCCTTCAGCGTTAGTCTTGCCTACATAGATTGGAATGTCGTCGGCATTGGTTGAGTTGCCCTTGCCGAAAGCGGCCATGCTAATCTGGATGTCCTTGTAAGCAGCGGTAACGCCCTGACCTACGTTCACAGGAACAGTAGTGACAGACTGGCCAAGCAGCTTGTGAGCCTCGTAACCTTCGTTCGAGTCGAAACCAATGTAGATAGGCAGTGTACCACCAGCAGCCTGCACGCGGATGTTGGCCACGTAGTTGCCCTCTGTGCCAGTGAAGTAAACGTCGAACACAAGGTCGTTGAAGTCGAAGTCGTAGGTGTTGCCAAGGTCTTCGCACATCACGCGGTGCCAGTTGATGTCAGGAGTTGGTGTACCGTCTCCAGGAGTGATCTTCACAATCCAGTCGTTGAAGACATAGTCACGATGAATTTCTTCATTGCCATTGCTACCGTCAGCCTCGAAATCGAAACCTACATAGTAGTTACCCTTGTACTGTATCATGCGGAAGTTGTCAAGATAAACATGACCGCTGTTTGAAGAAGAGTCGAAACCAAACTTCTGTGTACCACTGTTCTCCATGAGCATGATGTAACCGTTGGCAGCATTGAAGTTGTTCACGTGGTCTGGACCATTGACAGTAACCGTCTGGCCTGTGCCCCAATCATAATATGAATAAGGATAAGCGCAAAGCCAGTCCATGTGCTTCTCAACATTGAGGTCAACCAGCTGACCGAAACCATCAATGTAAGACTCCTGGCCATGCCAAATCTGCTGTACCCAGAATGTGCTCAGGTCAAGCAGAGAAGTGCTGACGAAGTTCTCACCCATATTTTCATCAAAGATGGCCTTCACCTCGCTGACCTCATCTGTGGTCAGGTCATTCCATGCGTCAACATCACCCAAAGGATAAACTACGGTGGCACCTGTTGACTGAAGAGTAGCCTTCAACTCATCAAGTGTATAGAAAGCACCTGCGTCGTCCTGGCTGAGCTTCACATGATACTTGCCTTGGTTGGCAGAAAGCTCATTAACGACAGGGAAACCTGGAACAATTCTACCATTTGTGTCGAAAGAGATTTCACCAGTGTATTGATCTCTGATGACTTCCACCCACTGGTTGCTGTTCGTGCTGGCACCACGAGTTGAACGTGTTTCACTCACACTGCCCTGATTGCCAAAACCAAATGTGTGGTTGGCAGCAATGGTGCCATAGCGGGCCTCAAAGTTCTTGGTGTACTCTTCCAACAGAGTAATCTCATTATCAGTGTACGGCTTAACCGTATCTGAGAGACCTGGATCATACTCGCTACAAGCCGAGAAAAGCGCTACTGCAGCGACTGCTGAAAATAAATGCTTGATGTTCATAACATTCAATCTTATAAAGTAACGTTACTAAATTGATTAAGTTTTTTATTGTAGTTTTGTTTTCTGAGTGCAAAGGTAGGGACTTTTTTCGAGAAGAAAGTTAAAAAGTGTGTCTTTTTTTGCTTTTCCCGTTACATTTTCTGCACTTTTTTAGGGAAATCTCTTCGTAGTGTCGAAAAAAGGCCTATCTTTGCAACATTTTAAGAACAATCTACACTGACCTGATATGACAAGAAAAACATTGGCCCTGGCTCTGATGCTACTCACGATGACGGCACAAGCCCAAGAAACGAAAACAGAAGCAGAACGAGCAGCCGAGGCTGCCCGGAAAGCCGCTGCCGCTGCAGCAGATGCACGACGCGAGGCTGCTGGAGAACAGCGACTTGCATCGGAGGACTTTTGGCGCATTGCCGAAGAGCAAGAGCGCGCGAAGAAAGCCGAGAAGGACAGAAAAGAGCATAAGACCAGGGCAAAATCGAAGAATCCGGAGGCGGACTCGCTGCGGTGGGTGGCCAACCAGATGAAACTGAAGACCTGGAACTACCAGTGGTTTGCAGGCGGCAACCTGTCGGTGAACTTCTCCTTTGCGGATAACGTGACCGACCACCCTCCTTTCAGATATTTCGGCGACGCGCTCGGACTGGGCGTGGAGGGCTACGTGGGACGCTACTTCTCCAAGAAGTTCGGCATGCGTGTCGGCCTGGGCTATCATAACGTGAAGAACCGTGTGGACCGCGAGTCAGTGGATGAAGGATGGCGCCACATGAAGATGACACCTGCAGGGGGAGGCGAACCTGTGCCTATCTACACCGGCAACGGCTTCTTCCGCTTTGGCGTGATGGAACTCTACACCGATGCCATTTTCGATGTGAGCGGACTGTCCTCGGCACGTCATTTCAGACCTTTGCACGTACATATCATTCTGGGTGTCGGCATGTTGGCTTCGGGCAAGAAGAAACTGAAGGATGAGGGACTGATGCGCTCCATCCCACGCTATGCGGAAGAGGGCAACAACAAGGGTTGGCTGACGAAGGAAGACGGCAGTCCGTGGTTCCCCAGTTTCGAGAACCGTGTGAAACCGAGCTCTCATGTGGGCATCGCAGGTCGTGCCGGCATCATGTTCGACTATCGTTTCAGCAAAAGCATGTCCGCCAACTTCGAACTGACGGGAAGTGTGACGGACGATAGGTTTGAAGGCATCAAGTATGATGAACCTTTCGATATCCTGCTGAAATTGTCAGGCGGTCTGAAGTGGCACTTCTGATGACTCGGAGTTATCAGAATACTCAGAGTAATCCGAGTAATCCGACAACTTAATCTTCTGTGGGAATCAACCCTTCGAAGCCGCCTTCGAAGTTGCCTTTCATGCTCACAACGGTGGCTTGGGGCTTTTCATACACGACCAGCACCACGCAGGTGGGGTCTTTGGCCGACTGCAAGATACGAATGTTCTGCTTCTCGTGCATGGTGTTGAGTTTCTCCTCGAAACCGAGTCTCTTCAACTGTTTGGGCAGTTTGTTGCCCATCTTCTTGCCAGCCTCTTCGCCACGGGAGACGAGGATGGTCATGTGCTCGATGCGCGACACGACGTCTTTCAGACCGGGCACATCGAACTGGTCGATTGGCACCTGGTCCAACAAACCTTTGGAAACATAAACAGTGTTCACGTCACCCATCTCGGTGTACTTCTCCAACAACGCATCCTGCGCCTGCAACGCCACGGCTGCAAAGAGCGCCACGGTGGCGATAAAAAATCTTTTCATGTTCAAACCTGTTATTTTCTTACTGTCCTGTCCACACAAGGACTTCACTAAGCGGCGACAAAGTTAGTGCTTTTTTGGCAGATGAAGAAAAAAATCCGTAACTTTGCACTCAGAAAGGATTTATATAGATGAAAACCAAGCATCTTTCTCTCATTGTGGCAGCAATCATGACGCTGCTCCTGGCCAGTTGCTTCACCTCGCGCCAAGGCACTAAAGGCGGGAAAAAAGACCAGACGGTGATGACTACGGAAGACCCGTTTGCCAACACCAACGAGGTGACCATTAACTTCAAGAAGTACAAGGACAAGGACTGGCACTATCCGCTGGAGGGTGCCAAAGTCATCAGTCCCTACGGAGGGAAACGGCCGAACCACAAGGGCACCGACCTGAAGACCAAGGCGAAGGACAAGGTGAGGGCTGCCTTCAAGGGCGTGGTTACCTTCTCGGGCGAGAAGAGCGGCTACGGCAACGTAGTCTATGTCAGCCACCCTAACGGACTGGAGACGCGCTATGCCCACAACGTGAAGAACATCGCCAAGAAGGGCGACAGGGTGAAGCCGGGCGATGTGCTGGCACTGGAGGGAAGGACTGGCAACGCCACGACGGAACACGTGCACTTCGAGACCCGCATCGGCGGACAGGCGTTTGACAGCGAACTCATCTTCGACCACAAGAAAAATACACTCCGCGACGTGAAACTGACCGCGAAAAAGCACAATGGAAGCGTGGACGTGAGTGTGAAGAAGTGACAACGATATATACTCTATAATTATGGCAATGAAACAAGTACCAGTGCTGCTGCTCACAGGCTATCTGGGCAGCGGCAAAACCACCTTGCTCAACCGCATTCTCGGCAATCAGAAAGGAATCAAGTTCGCCGTCATCGTCAACGACATCGGCGAAGTGAATATCGATGCTGACCTCATCCAGCAGGGAGGCATCGTCGACCAGCAGGACGACTCGCTCGTGGCGCTGCAGAACGGATGTATCTGCTGCACCCTGAAGATGGATCTCGTGGAACAACTCACCGACCTGGTGAAGATGCAGCAGTTCGACTACATCGTCATCGAGGCGTCGGGCATCTGTGAACCTGCCCCCATCGCACAGACCATCTGCTCCATCCCCACGATGGAACCCAAATACTGGGCGAATGGGCTGCCACGGCTCGACTGCATCGTCACCGTGGTGGACGCCCTCCGCATGAGGGACGAGTTCGGCTCTGGCGACGCGCTCACCAAGTCCAACATCGACGAGGAGGACATCGAGAACCTCGTCATCCAGCAAATCGAGTTCTGCAACATCGTGCTCCTCAACAAGGCGGCCGAAGTGGAACCCAAGGAACTGGAGCGCATCACCCAAATCATCCGCGCCCTCCAGCCCAAGGCCGAAATCATCCCCTGCAACTATGGCGACGTGGACTTCGGCAAGATTCTCCACACCAATATGTTCGACTTCGACAAAGTGGCCACCTCCGCTGCCTGGATTGCAGCCGTGGAGGGAGAACACCACGACGAAGACGAGGATGAAGAGGAGGAAGACCATGACCACCATGAGCATGAGCATCATGAACATGAGCACGAGCACCATCATGAACATGAGCACGACCACCACTCCGAGGACTCCGAACACGCTGAACATCATCACCACCATCACCATCACCATCATCATCACCACGATGAAGGTGAAGCAGAAGAATACGGCATCGGCACCTACGTGTACTTCGCCCGTCGCCCCATGAAACTTGGCCTGTTCGACGACTTTGTAGCCCGTCTGTGGCCGAAGAACATCATCCGCGCCAAAGGCATCTGCTGGTTCAAGGGCGAGGAAGACATCTGCTACCTCTTTGAACAGGCAGGCAAGCAGTTCTCGCTCAAGAACTGCGGACAGTGGTACGCCACCATGCCGAAGGACCAACTCGACCGTCTCCTGGAGGCCGAACCCAAACTCCGCGCCGACTGGGATGCCGAGTACGGCGACCGCATGCAAAAACTCGTCTTCATCGGCCAACACATGGACGCGAACATGAAGGCCTACCTGAAAGAGGCACTGGACATGTGCCTGGCATAACAAACAGAACGGCACAGCCTACAATAAGGGCGGCCATCCCATTGATTTTCGGGATGGCCGCCTCTTTTTTATTTCATAATAAAATAATTTCGGTTAAATGTTTTTCCGTTTTTGGGAAAAGTTGTATCTTTGCAGCGATTCTATTTGATAAAGAAACATTTATGACAAAGATTATTAGTTTCTTGAACCACAAGGGCGGCGTGGCAAAGACGACCACGTGTGCCAATTTGGCGACGGCGCTGTGGATTCTGGGGAAGAAGGTGTTGCTCATCGACACCGACCAGCAGTGCAACCTTTCGGGTGTGCTGGGCTTCTCGCAGAAGGAGGGCGACCCGACGCTGAGCGACTGGCTGAAGGAGCCGGTTTCCCCACCCATCTACATCAGGTATGACGGTCTCGACTTCATTCCGGCGTCGAAGGCGCTGCGCAACATGGAAGCGGAACTGCTGAACAAGCGGAGCCGTGAGACGATTCTGGCCCGCAAGCTGGAGCAGGTGAAGACGGAGTATGACTATGTCATCGTGGACTGCGCGCCGGGCGACTCGGTGCTGAACGACAATGCCCTCTCGGCATCCGACACGGTCTTCATCCCCACCGAGTGCAGCGGTTTCTCGTTGCAGGGCATGCAGAACCTGCTGCTGGCCATCCGCGAGATACAGCAGGAGATTAACCCCGGGCTGCAGATTGGCGGCTATCTGCTGGTGAAGTACGACCGGCAGACGAAGATTGCCAAGGAGGTGAGCCGCTACTTCGAGCGGCAGGACGAGGTGCCCACGTTGAAGACCCGCATCCGCAAGTGCGTGAAGTTCGACGAGTCGCCGCTGGGCCATCAAACCATCTTCGAGTATGCACCTGAGTGCAACGGCGCCGAGGACTACATGCGGCTGGCCGAGGAACTGACGGGCGAGAAGCGTCCGAAGGACTGGAGGACACGCGCTCAGAAAGCCGAGGCGGAGAATGCATAGGAGAAATAGGAAGGACTAGGTTTTTCTGGGAGATCCTGGGAAAGCCTGGGAAGTCCTGGGAAAACCTGGAAATAATAGAAACCAACCAAAACCACCCAATATGGCTAACAACAAACGGAAAGACCTCAACATCGGCTCCTTCATCGACGAAGTGAAGGCCGACCAGACGACCACGCAACGCAAGAGTTCTCCCATCGTGGAACCCGAGGTGGCGCCACAGACTGCTCCGGCAACGGCAACCCCCTACCCTTCTGTGGGCAGACCTGCCAAGAAGCAATCGCTGCTGAGCAAGAAACTCGCCAAGCTCGTCTACATTGACGACGAGACAGAGTTGCAGCTCAAACTCATCAAGACCTTCCAGAACTACGATTACAAGGAGGTGATTTTCACAGCCATCCACGAGTTCATGGAGCACCACTATCGCGACATGCGACTGGATGAGAGCGGGGTGAAGAAGGTGGACAAGATTATCAGGGAGTACAAGACCCGCAGCTGACAAGGGATTACACAGTTCTTTTCTTTGAAACATCGTCCTTCGGACAAATTGAACGAATTAAACGAATTTTGTAAAATAAAAAGGCCGCCGTGCGAGATGCACGGCGGCCTTTTTTGTTGATAGTCAGTTTTGATTACTTCGTCTGGATGCCAGATACAAGTACCTTCTTTCCGTTGCGGAAGATGTAAACCTTACCGTCTTCGATGTACTTGCGGCCTTCAGTCTTAGCCTTGCCACCAGCAACACCGTTGATGCCAGTCATAACATCTGTGAAGTCAGCCTCGGAGAGGAAGGAGATGGTAACCTTGAGGAGGACAGCCTTCTCGTTGGCTACAATACCCCACTGTGCCACATAAGTGTCACCTTCAGCGAAGTTTGCATCGTGAGCACCGTTGTAGTTGAACTCACCAGATGCAGGATCGTCCAGCTTCAAGCAGTAACCATTTGTAGCCTGTCCCCAAGCTTGAGCGTCACCTTCAGCGCTACGCCAACCATCAGTAGTGTTCTCTACGAAGTTGCCAGTAGTCACGTTGACGATGTAAGTCTTAGCACTTGTTATGTCCTCGATGCCGAGAGCTTCACAAACTTCTGCCACATCGAATGATGGGTGAGAAGCATCCTTGTAAGCTGCACCAGCCTGGTCGATAGCAGCGATTTCGATCGTCTTAACGATTTCAGGCTTGTACTCAGGTTCTACGTACTCAACGAAGGTCACGTTGAAGTTGAAGTAGAATGTCTTTTCGTTAGCAACAGCAGCCCACTTAACGTTGAACACGTCACCAACTGCTGGATTGCCCATGTCGCAGATTGGATAGTAACCTTCGCCGGCGATAGCCTCAGAGAGCTTGATGCATACGCCCTTTTCGCCAGCACCGTTGATGTTAGACCATGTCTTGGCACCTTCAGCGTTGAACCAACCGTCGTAACCACCATTGTCAGGACCGTAGTTGTCGCTCAGAGAACCATCAGGCTCAACCATGCGAAGCATATCGTAAGTGATAGCGTCTACACCAAGGTAAGCCTCAGCAGCAGAGAAGTCAATCTCCTCGGACTGTGCAGCGTAGCCCTGGCCAACCATACGCTCGACAGCAATCTCCTGCTCGGCTGGGATGAGGTGCTTGTAAACACCAGTCACCAGAGCCTCGAGAGGATAAGGAATACCCTCGTTCATGAAGGTCATCATAGTGATCTGTGGCAGAATGCCTTCCTTGATGTCACAGTTAGGATCCTCAGCAAATACATATGGGAACTCTGTTGCACCTTCTGGCACAGCAGTCAGATCTTGACCCTCCCAGAATGCGAGGTGCCAACCCTTTGCTACAGGCTGAGCAAACTTCACAATCACGTAGTCGCAGTTGGTCACGTCAACGTTCAGCATCTTGAACGCGATAGTGAGGTCATCATTGGCAGTGTAGGTGTTGTAGTCGTCACCCTCTACCAAATCGGCGTGTGCGAAAGTAGGATCAACGTCGATGCTCTGATCCTGTGGAATCTCAACGAGGTAAGGATCAAGAGGCTCAACTTCCTCTTCTGCGATACCTACCCAGTGGAGCTGGATTGGTTCACCTGCGTAAGCAGCGAGAGAAACTTCTGGAGTTTCTTCGTCACCTGGGAGCACGAGCTCAGCAGCCATCACAACGATGTTCTGGTAAACATAGCCAGGCTTGAGTTCAACTGGGAATTCTTGTTCGCCAAGACCTACATAGAAGGTTTCGCCCAATACACGGTGAGCAGTGGTAGAACCCATTGTCATCATGTTCTCTGGCAGGTCACCTGATACCATCACGGTCATCTTCACCTGAACGGCATCCTCAGTAACGAGGTTCTCCTCGAGGTTTTCAGCAGACCAGTTGATGGTGAGTTTGCTACCAGCAGGCTGGATGTTAGGCTCAGCCTGAGTACCATCTTCGAAGCTGAAGCCAGCGCAGTTGAGAGCGATTTCAGGAACCTGAACAAGAGATGCGAGTTCCATCTCAGAGACGGTGATGTTGTTGCCCCATCCATTAGCCTTGATACAGTTGAGGTGAGCGAAGCCCTTATCTTCCGTAATCTTTGCAAGGTCGATGATCCACTTGCTGCCACCTTCAATTGCTTGCTTTCTTGCATAAGTGCCTTCAGCATTGATCTCAAGATAAGTCTTAGGATCAGTAGCACCTACGGTGTTGAAGAGCAGACGTGGAGTGCCTTCGCCAACCAGTGTAAGGGTCAGAGAAGTGAACTCAGAGAGGTCAGCATATTGAGTTTCAAGCACACTTCCGTTACCATAAGGAAGACCTGTAGCTTCATCCAGAACGTATGCACAGCCACCAGCACCAGTTTCCTCTGCGTCAGCGTCAGGAGAAGTCCATTCAAAGAACATGTCAGCAGTGAGGTCAGTGTAAGCGTACTCAGGAGCCTTCGTGAAGGTTGCGCTGACAGTTACGTTGGCAGCAGGCATCGTGAAGGTAGTTCCTTCCACAGCGACTGGAGCCTCAGAACCTTCAGCCGTGTAGCTGATAGCCTCAAGTTCGAAGCCCTCCTCTGGAGTAGCAGTCACAGGCACAGGAGCGCCCTCGACAGCCTTTGTCCAAGTAGAAGAAACAGTACCGTTCTCAAGACCTTCGGCAGAAGTGATGGTGTACCATGTTGGAGCGAATGGAACCTTAGTGGACAGCTTCATCACCTGAGTGGTGGTTTCAACGAAGTTAAAGCCCTTGATGGCATTCAGCTGAACAAAGCCATAGTCAGCCTTGATGGCAGCGAGGTCGTAAACGAAGACGCCGTCCTCTGAAGACTTGATGTACTTGGCAGCCTGCACTTCATTGTTAGGAATGTTCACGTAGTCCTGGCTGTCATCTGTTGGACGGTTCAACAACAGACGTGGTGTACCGTCAACGGCAGCGATGGTCAGGTAATCCCACTCAGAAAGGTCGGCATACTGAGCAGCCTTCACGTTAGAATTACCGTAGATGTTAGAAGCCTTCTTGAAGAGAGCGAACTCACATCCAGGAGTCTCTTCTGTCTGCTGTGCTTCAGTACCTACACCGTCCCATACGTGATACATGGCGGCAGTGAGGTCAGCAAATACAGGAGCTACATATTCGGAGATAGTCCAGAGACCGTTGTTAGACTGAGTCTTGTTGGCATAGCAAGAAGAACCTGCGGCAGTGTTGTCAAGACCGATGAGACCATTGGCACCCTTGAGTGTGTAACCACCTGCAACAGGCACAACAGTCAATACGTAAGCCTCTGCAAGGTTCTCAGTAGAAGAGAGTGTCCAGGTGTTGCCTGTAGTCTTGAAGATGTATTCACCATTCTCGTTAGAGATAGCATAGCCACCTTCCACTTCGGTGAAGTAAACAAAAGCATCTGTTTCAACGCTCACCTTTCCTGTAGTAACGGAGAGATTGCCCTCTGCTGTAGCGTTGGCAACAACGTATGCCTTGCCAGCTACTGGCTTGGCTACTTCAGTGGCCTCGTAAGTTGCAGTGGCAGCTCTGAGGTCTGCTACAGCCTGAAGGATCTGCTCGTCAGTTGACTCTGTACTGTTGATGATAGCTGCGGCTGCGGCTACAGCTTCTGCGTATGTGTTGTATGCCTCTTCAGGAATGAAGAAGAGAGCATCGCCCACACCTTGCTTTGCCTCCACAACGGCCTGAGCTGCGGCTAATTCCTCAGCTGCACCAGCAATAGTTGCCTTTTCAGTCACGTCGGTGAGAGTCCATACGTAAGAGATGGAAGAGCCATGGCCTGCAATAGCTGGTGTAGCTGTTGCGTCAACAACATCCCAGAATGTGTTAGCACCCCAGTTGGATCCAGCAGCGTTGGTAGAGCGAACTGCGTATTCACCATCAGCGTTCAGGAAGAATACCTGACGCTCCCAAGTGTCGCGGTCGTTCTTGCTGTCGCAACGGATGAAGCCCTCTTTCTTAGGAGTGCCAGTGGCACCACCGTCCATAGATGGGTTGGTGAAGCGAACGCCGAGGTTCCAACCAGTCTCATAGAGATAACTGCTGGCAGCCGTCTGTGCTGTGAACTGGAATGCAGTTGCCTCAGCCTCGTCAGCAGTGAGGATGGCACCAGTCTTGCCGTCATTCATCTTCAGGTAGTAAGTGGTCTCACCCACCTTGGTAGAGATCTCATAGTAGTTGCCGTCCTGGATAGCAGCCTGAGCAGCAGCGTAGTTCTCGTCAAGCTCCTTCTGAGCAGCCTCAGCAGCTGTGATGTACTTCACATCCTGGAAGGAGAGCCAAGAAACGTTGTTGTCGGCAGCTATGTTGAAACGCACACCGAGGTTGCCACTTTCATCTACAACGGCAGGAACGCGAACCTTCTTGATGAAGAACTGTGAAGTGCCAATCTGTGAACCGTCACAAACGTTAACCTCATCGCCAGCGTTAGCCTGGATGGTAATACCATATGCTGGAGCTGTAGCACCATCCTTCATACGTACGCGCACCCAAGCCTCAACAGCATATTCACCTTCAGGAATGCCTGTCAGATAAGCGGAGAGTTCATTTTCAGCAAGAGAGGTGGCATCGGTAGTCCAGTACTCGAAGAATGGAACACGGAACTCAGAACCGTCGTTGTTACCTTCAACTGACCATGTGTTGATGTACATAGGAGCATCGTACTCGCTGCACTTACCAGAATTTGTAGTCCAAGCAGAGAGCAGCACATCGTCAATCTTGTTGGCTGAGTGCCAGCCAGTGCTGTATGCGCTGTTAGCTGTATACTCAGCGAAGTCAGCGTCTGTCAGAGTTCCTGCCTCATAGCGTGCCTTCACGTCGCCATAAGCGGCAGCATAAGCCTCAGCAGTGTAGACGTTGGTCTTGTCGAGAACACCGGCCATCTTGTCAAGATAAGCCTTAACGTCAGCCTTGCCATTAGCGTACTTAGTGGCCTTCGACAGCGCAGCTTCAATGGCTTCGATAGCAGTCTTGTACTCTTCGGCAGTCTCCCACTCCTTGTTATAGTCAGAAAGAGCACTCTGGAGGTCTGAATAGAGTTCAGCGGGCACGTCGCTTTCTTGGATAGCCTGCGCGCTGCTCACAGCGGCTTTCAGTGCTTCTACAGCATCAACCGTGGCGGTCACACCCTTGATCTGAACTACAGACCAGTTTGTGTAAGGCTTCTCCTTGTACATGCCAATGGTGATGGTACCATTGGTCACCACCACATTCTCCAATGTAGCAGTGGCGATGCCCGTGCCATTGAAGTTATCTGCGATGTGAGCGGGGATGTACTGCTTCACCTGGCCAGCTGGAGTCTCTGCATAGAGGTAGACAGCAGACTCGTCGCCCTCTAGAAGCTCAGAGGAGAAACCACGACCTGGGGTGTAAGCAGAGGCACCATACAGCTCAATGGTGTATGTACCATTTGTCAAACCCGTCAGCGTGCGTGAGAATACAACACCTACGTTTTCGCAGTTGCCGTCATACCTCTCGCATGCGGGGGTTTTACGTCCGTCATTGGTGGTCACCTCTGGGGCGGCCCATCCAACGAATCCCGTTGCACCAGACCAACCCTGATGATCAACAGGGAACTGACTGGTCAAGTCCGTTTCAATGATAATCTGCGCCTTGGCTAATGAAGCCACAAGCATCAGAGCTACCATCGAGAAAAGAAATTGTAGTTTCTTTTTCATAGGAATTTGGTTTTAGTTAATAAATAATGTTAATTAAAAAATAAAAGATGTGTTATTCTTTTGGTTTATTTTTTTTCTTTGCTTCCCGAACAGGTCTGAATGTGAGCCCGTGTTTGTCAAACACAACAGCAACTCATTCTGATCCATTTCTAAATGTCGTTGATGAGTTCGTCAAGACTGTTGTATGAAATGACTTTCCCCTCACGGATGTCGTCGAGCGCATAGTCCAATGCGTTCTTCTCTTTTGCCGTTGGCATAGTCAGCCGTCCGGCCAACCACTCCTGTTTTTCTTGGTGAGCTGCAGACCTTCTAAGTAGGGCCACAGGTTGTTCATTGCTACCGACATCATATGCGCAATAAGTTAGTTTACTTTCTTTCAATTCTATTCAAAGTGCAAATAAAAGGAATATTTGTGAAACGTACAAAGAAAATGGGATAAAAATGTGAAAAAAAGTTGAAAAACATCGGATAACACAAATATCTTTTGTTTCTATTATATCTTTGTTGAGAAAGTGGTGTGTTGCTTTGCTCTCAACACCTGTGGTGTTTCGACAGACAATAATTTCCAAGCCTCAGAAAGAGGCGCAGGAGCCAGAACATCGCTCTTCACATAGTCTTACCGCTAACGTTATGGCACGAGGAACTCGGGACGGTACTCGAAGTGCATGGTGTCGTAGTGATACCACCGTCCTCCCCAGATGAAGCCGTGGCGCTCGAAGATGTGGACCAGTTCGTGAGGGAAGCGGTTGGCATAGATGATGCGGTCGGTCTCCTTCTTGCCCGGGTTCTTCCAGAGCCAGTAGTCGCTCACGTTCACACCGATGTCGATAGTCATGCCGTAGGAGTGGGCACTCTGTCGGTTGGCACCACGCACCTTGCGCCAGTAGAAGGTGCCGCTCGACTTGAGGTACTGCTTGAGCTGGGCAAAGTTGGGCTGGGCGGCAATATCGGCAGCCACGGCACGGAGACTGTCAGCGGCGCCGTTCACGTCGGTGAAGAGCACCTGCTCGCCAAACCAAGGCACCTTGATGAGGTGGGTGCGCACTTGCGACTCGGAGTTGCCGTACATCTTCTTGAAGAGGGGTTCGCAACGGCTGCGTCCCGCATCCTGCAGGTACTCGGGTTCCTTGTCGCTCCGGTCGTAGGTGAAGGCGAACATATCCTCGGGGTCGGCCTCGTCGAGTTTCTGCTCGAAGGACTTCTCCCTGCCGTCGTCATAGACCATCTTGGTGCCGTCGGTCATCACGAGTTGCCCGTCAGCATAGCCGCTGATGAAGTCGGGATAGGCGGCCATGAGGCGCCGCGCCCCGTCGGGGATGTCGTTGGCGGCGGGAGTCCCCTCCCCCACCCTCTCAGTCGATGTGCTGTCCGCGCTGCTGTCAACCTTCGGACCGCGAGCGTCGCACTGGATGTTGATGCAGCCACACAGAATCAGTGCTGCAAAGATGTACTTCTTCATATTTCTGCTAATTATATTGTTCTGTATCTTCTACCTACTCTTTTAAATCCTGTTAATCCTGTTAATCTGAGACGAAGTGTTGTCGTCAACTACACCGCTAAAGCGGTAGATTTAAGGGATTTGCAGGATTGGGAGAATTATTCTTTTCTCCATAAATCTTTAATCTTATAAATCTTCCTAATCCTCCCTATCTGCCACAAAGTGGCGTAGTTACCACACCAATCTGCAGTAAATTCGGAGGATTGAAGGGATTATCTTTTATTGAAACGGTGAAACTCCAGTGATTCAGCACCAAAGTTTATCAATAGAACGACTGGCTTTTCGGACACATGCAGATAGTTGATGGCTTGGGCTTTGTTCAGGTCTGATAGTTCCTCGACAGCCTTTAATTCAACCACCACCTCTCCATAACAAAGGAAATCGGGAATATATTCAGACTCAAGGATCCTGCCCTTATAAGTGACATGCATCCGCACCTCACGCTCGTAAGGTATATTCCGTATCTTCAATTCTTCTTCCAGTGCGTCCTGATAAACTCTCTCGGTAAAGCCACAGCCAAGAGTTTTATGCACCTCCATAGCCGCACCGATGACATCATACGTTAAGCTCTCCCTTTCTCTCATCTTTTATTCTCAATAGTAAGTGATGGTACGCTTCTCTGTTATAGTCTTGTTCTCGGTGGTGACAACGTCTTCCGCCTCAATGTCTTCCCTTTCCGTCAGAACCATATGGATCTTGGCGGTTCTTTCCGTCCAGTTGCCCATCTCGTCCGTCTTCGTGATGGTGTAAGTGGTGGTGGTCTCCTCGCTGCCGTACTCATCGCCCCACCCGCTCAGTTCCTTGGCGATATAACCGCTGCCGTCATAACCTTTCACCTCCACATACACATCGCCCGTGCACTCTCCACTGGCATAGTGATATTTGGAAAGCCCGCCTTTGCCGTACTCAAAGTAGAAGCCAGGAGCATCCCCACAACCATCGCCTGCCGAAACGCTGAGAATGCTTCCAGTGTTGTCGCGTTTCACGTTGTGACCGCCTCGGGATGTCACTTTGCCATCAGGGTTGGAGGCATAGGAGATGGCGTACTTCTCACCACCGATGAAGCCAATGGACGTGAGGCGCCCATCCACATCGAACGAGAGTTCCCAGTTGTCCATATAACTATTGCCCTTCCTACTCCCCTTCACACTCTTTACATTTCCCTGAAGCTCGAACAAGCTCAGATCGGCAGTACAGAACACATCCGTCACGTCTTCCTCTGGAACCGTATACGCCTCTTCTCCATCCTGCGGCGATGCAGCCATTTCCGTCTTCGCCTTGCCGCTTTTCTTGCCCAGCTTCTTCAGGAGCCCTTTGCAAGACACCAGCGAGAGCAAGATGGCCACTATCAAGGTCAAAAATGTTAGTTTCTTCATATCGTTTTAGTTGTTAGTTTTACTTTGTATAGGTACAGCCCTTACGTTCGGAAATGAGAACTCATCTCTATGCCGCTTACTTAATCACTACCTTCTTCGTCGTGCCGTCGCTCATGCGGAGGATATTCAGACCCTTGGTGTAGTGCTTATGCTTCAGTCCCTTGGTGTCATAGATGTCTCCCTTTGTTGAGACGCCCTCTGTGTTTACCGCATGGATGCCTGTACTTTCTCTATAGGTGAAATACCCAGGATTATCCTTGCCGCCGTCGATGCGAGCGTAGGTATGGTCGGTGTACGAATAACTGTATATTGTTCCTTGCTCGCCAATGAGTTTGGAGCAATAATAGAACATGTTTTCTGAAGACTCTACCTTGTCAGTACTCCAACCTTCTCCTGCATAGATGGCCGTCAGACCAGAACAGCGATTGAACATGCTGCCCATGTATGTCACGTTATCGGTCTTGAAGCTGCTGAGGTCAAGGCTTGGCAGACTGGAACAGCCATAGAACATACTGCGCATGTCCGTTACGTTGTCGGTCTTGAAGCCGCTCACGTCAAGGCTTGGCAGGCCGGAGCACATAGAGAACATAGCACTCATGTTTGTAACTTTGCCAGTCTTGAAGCCGCTCACGTCAAGGCTTATCAGGCCGGAGCAGCCATAGAACATACTGCGCATGTCCGTTACGTTGTCGGTCTTGAAGCCGCTGAGGTCAAGGCTTGGCAGACTGGAACAGCCATAGAACATACTGCGCATGTCCGTCACGTTGTCGGTCTTGAAGCCGCTGAGGTCAAGGCTTGGCAGGCCGGAGCACATAGAGAACATAGCACTCATGTTTGTAACTTTGCCGGTCTTGAAGCCGCTGACATCAAGGCTTGGCAGGCTGGAGCAGCCTTGGAACATGGCTTCCATGTATGTCACATTGTCGGTCTTGAAGCCACTAACGTCTAGGCTTTTCAGACTGGAGCAGCCATAGAACATACTACCCATGTCCGTCACGTTGTCGGTCTTGAAGCCGCTGACATCGAGGCTGGTCAGGCTGGAGCAGTCAGAGAACATCTGTCCCATGTACGTCACATTATCTGTCTTGAAATTGCTGACATCGAGTCTTTTCAGACTGGAGCAGCCTCTGAACATGGATGACATGTATGTCACGTAGTCGGTCTTGAAGCCGCTGACATCGAGGAATATCAGACCGGAGCAGCCTCTGAACATACCTTTCATGTCCGTCACATAGTCGGTCTTGATATTCTTTATGCCGGCGATGGTGCGCAGTAAAGAGCAATCCTGGAACCAATAAGCAGTGCTGAAGGGACGGTAACCTACAAACGATTCATCAATGATGGCTCTAGTGGCACTGCCATAGGGCGAGTTATTATCTAGAGGGCTATTATTAATGTCTATACCTCCTCGGCTTTTCTTCTGTGCATCGTAATAGAAGGTAACGGTCTGGTCTTCGTCGCTCATTACCGCGTATGGCTCTGCATCACCCTCACGGATAGGCTTTACACCTATCAAGGCGTACTGGTTTGTACTGAAAGCTTCGCTACTCGATTCATTGCTAATGCCAGGATGTGACGGGTCGGCTATGGACAGAACAAAATAGTCGTCTTGGTACCCACCCCATCCCCAGTTAATATGAAACAAGCCGTTAGAGGAATATCCGTCTATCACGAATGCGTGTCCGCTACTACTGTTTCTTCCGCTATACAGTACAGGTCTTCCTTCTGCCAGTTCGTTATAGATGATTTCTTCCCAGTCACTCAGTTTGTAGCTGTTTCGACGGATTCCAACAATATTGGGACTGTAGTTGAATGTATTCACCATGACCTCCCTAGAGAGACTAGCAGATGACTCGTCCGTCCCGTAGTTCATATGTACTGCCTGCCCGCAATACCTCATCAACTCTGCCACGGCGTTGGCAGCTTCTCCTGTCTCGTTGTATTTATAACTGTACTTCATCATTTCCCATTTGAAGGTGGTCGCACGCAGGCTTTTTACATCCATACTCTCTGTGGAATAAGCCTTAAGTGCTGGGCACGACTCAGGCCACTGCCAGTAGTTCATTACCTGTGCCATCGCTGTTGCAACACACCCTGTATAGCATCTATTACTAGCAGAATAATCTGTCTCGTAATATTCTTTTCCATTCCCGTCAGGACACCGATAGTTGTAAGGTCCCTGCTGGTTCCATTGGGTGTGAATTAGCGGCGGGATGTCCGATGCTGCTGACAGCGTTAATGGTTTCACCGCGACAGCTGAAGTCCCCAGCGCCTCAATTTGCCGGGCATATTCGTCCAGCCACCACTGAAGATTGGCAGGCAAATTTTCCATGTCAAGGGTACCTGTTTGAGAATAACCTAGAATTTCCCTTGTGCGGTCATCGCCTGACACGATGACGTATCCACCATCGGTGGCGTTGAACACGTAGAACGGCTCTTCGTTTGTGCTCTGGGAGACTCTCTGTGCACGGTTGTAGCTGCCAGCTGTCACAAATGTCTTGCCGCCCATAAAGCCTGTTGCGGTCTTGAGAGCCTGCTCGCGTGTCACCTTGCCAGCCCATAGAGTAAGGGGTAAGGCCACAAGGGCAAAAAACATAATTATATGTTTCTTCATATCTATTTTTTTCTAAAAATCTTTAATCTTCCAAATCTTCCAAATTCTCCTAATCTGACACGAAGTGTTGTAGTTACTACACCGCTAAAGCGGTAGATTGGGAGGATTGGGAGGATTTTCAATAGTAAGTGATGGTACGCTTCTCGGTGACGGTCATGTTCTTTGTAGAGGTGGTACATTCATCGCCATATCCTTCTTCATATTCGGTGATGACCGAATGTATCTTTGCCTTTCGCTCCGTCCAATTACCCCACTCGTCTGTCTTGGTGATTGTGTAGGTAGTGGTCATTTCCACGCATCCAGCATCTTCATCGCACATACCACATTCATCCTTACTGATACGACCTTGCGCATCATACCCTTTCACTTCGACTTCATAACTCGTCAAATAGCACTCACTGTATTCGTATCTATATTCCGTAAGCTTTCCCTTCTTGTAAGTAAAATAGTAGCCTACAGATCCACCACAGCCTTCTCCAGCAGCAACGGCAAGAAGACGTCCTTCTTTGTCACGCTCAACTATCTCTTTGCCTTTCAAGTATTTACTTTTTATCTCTACCACACCATTAGGATTGGACTCATAAGATATTGAGTATTCATTCATTTTTGTGAGGCGACCGTGCTCATCGAAGTTGAGTTCAAGATCGTTAAGGATCTCATTCTCGCTGTCACCGCTCTTCACACTCTTCACAGGCCCCTGAAGTTCAAACAGAGTGAGGTCGGGAGTGTGGAGGGTGTCAATCTGCACAGGTGCCTGTTCTTGGGCAGTAGATGCCTCTGTGTTGTCACCATCGGTCTTTCCACTTTGGTTTTCACCATTGTCCTTGCAGTCCACGAATAAGAGAACTACGGCCATCAAGGTCAAAAATGTTAGTTTCTTCATGTCTTTGTGGTTTGGGTTTATAGGTTTGCTTTGCAAAGTTACAACTTTTTCTTTGGAAAAGCAAATAAATCGAGTGATTTTCTGACGGAGAAGTTGTTGCAGGGGAATGAGACGAGTATTTGTCTAAGGAATTTAGGAATTAAGGAAGGGCTTCCTCGAACGGAGGCCACCATGCGGGGTGTTGGCCACTAAAAGCGAACAATTAGGCGAAGCGGGGCCTTCATTGCTCCCATTTCCTTAATTCCCAAATTCCTTAGACAAAAAACAATGTTATTTCTTTTAAACGTTTTTCTTTTTATACGTTATTATCATAATAACATTATTTCTTTATTTTGTCGGTTTGTTATTTTATTATTCCTTCTTATTGGTATATTGAAGTATCGGAAGTATGTATATATCTTTATTCCGTTATTTCGGTATTGTGTTTTTGCATATTTGTATATTTACGTCATTTCATTGATACTTTGGTACGTTTCTTTATATATTTTGTTATTCTGTTATTATATCGTTATGAATGTTTCGTTATTCTGTTGTTTTGATTTATTGGTGTTTTGAAAGGATGAGGATACGGTAAAAAGAAAAGACGGAATAATGGAAGGGGAGGGGAGGGGTGGCTCTCAACACCTGCGGTGTTTCGAGAGACAATAATTTCTAATAATTGACAATAATTGGTTACAATAATAAAACACAACTATCTCAAATAATAATACTCAACTGTCTCAAATAAAATTATTACGTGAGTTCGATGAAAATACATTAAAAATAATTGCTTAATTATTAGCACATTAGCGGTATTTTTAGTAACTTTGCAGTGACCAAACCACAAATGTCAACTAAAACGTACCGCTAATGTTTACCGAGGACAAAGTTACTGAATTTTTCTGTATGGCAGATGATTTTTGCAAGTTTTTTTGATGCAATGATGGCAAAATACACGATAAAGGCGCCTAAAAAGAGGCAATATCACCGCGACGGGACGCTGTCCAAAGCAGAGGTCATGCTAATCATGATCCTGTTCCACGGCTCCGGCTACCGATGCCTGAAGCACTTCTATCTGGAGCATGTCACGAAGCATCTCCGCCACCTGTTCCCCCACCTGGTGTCCTATAACCGCTTCGTTGAGCTGGAGAGGGAGGTCACCATTCCCCTGGCGCTGTTCATCAAGAAGGTGCTCCTGGGCAAATGCACGGGCATCAGCTTCGTTGACAGCACCCCGCTCAGGGGTGTGCAAGAATCAGCGCATCTATATTCACAGGACGTTCAAGGGCATAGCCCAAAGGGGGAAATGCTCCGTGGGCTGGTTCTTTGGCTTCAAGCTGCACCTCATCTGCAATGAGAAAGGCGAGCTGCTGAACTTCATGATCACCCCCGGGGACGTTGACGACCGGAAGCCGCTTGACCACAAGACATTTGTGGAGTTCCTCTACGGGAAGTTTGTCGGGGACAAGGGATATATCGGGAAGGAACTCTTCCAGCGCCTCTTTGTTGACGGCATTCAGCTGATAACGAAGCTCAAGAGCAACATGAAGAGGGCTGTGATGAGCCTGTCGGACAGGCTGCTGACAAGAAAGAGGGCTATCATAGAGACCGTCAATGACGAGCTGAAGAATATCGCTCAGGTGGAGCGTTCAAGGCACAGGTCGTTTGACAACTTCATGGTCAACATGCTGGGAGCTCTGGCGGCGTATTGCTTCTTTCCAAAGAAACCATGCATCGCATGTGAAAGAATATGGGACAACCAGTTAACATTATTCTAAATTCGTCGAACTCACGTTATTTAGGGTACATCCTACTTTCGACATAGTCAAAGTTACGATTAAGTGAGAAAAAACAAATAAATGTTCCAAAACCGATTGATTAAAGTCAAAATAATAGTAAAAATCATAGATTTATTAACAAAATGCTTTTATATATGAGTGTTTTGCTTTACATTTGCACAGTTTTTAAAACAAATAGTGTTTATTATGACATTTTGGAGGATTTGTATAGCAACCATTCTGATGGACAACAATCAGCACCATCAGCAAAGCCTGAAGCAGTTTCAGGGCTTTCAATTGCTTGTGGTGTGAATCTACCAGTCGGATGAACACATATTGATTAAGCGCAAACACAACATATCA